>ERZ827496.467-NODE-467-length-57754-cov-6.566301_pt1 | contig 57754 bp, 64 predicted proteins | sample MGYA00519769_ERZ827496 | MGnify/ENA primary metagenome ERZ827496 (study PRJEB31778, sample SAMEA3449327) | human gut metagenome | biome: human gut; feature: human-associated habitat; material: faeces | place: United Kingdom | collected 2010/2012 ...
CGATCATCTTGGTGTAGCGGCCCCACTGGTAACGGTCCAGCCACTGCTCAGCGGTAAGCTTCTCGCCCACCGGGGTGATGACGTCGGATGTGTTGTCGTAAATTTTGTATCGTGCCATTTTGATTTCTCCTTTCATTACGCCGAATAGACATCGACGACATCCTGATATTTGTCTGCCGTGCTACTGATTTTTGAGATACCGCCTGCGAACAGCGCGTAATCTCCAATTACAGCAGATGCAAGGCCATGCCGTCCGACACTCAAGTCTGGCATAGTCGTCTTGGTTAACGCGGTGTTGTATGCATCCACCGTTGCCACATAGGCTGCATCGCTGTTGCCTTTATAGCCACCTGCAAACATTGCGTATTCGCCCACTGTGGCCGAGGCCAGGCCGTTCTTTGCGCTGCTCAATTCGACGGCAGTGCTTCGGGTCAGCGAGGCGTCGTACGATTCTACTGTGGAGAGGTATTTTCCCGTAGTGCTGTTGTATCCTCCTGCAAAAAGAAGATGATTCCCGATGGTTGCGGCGGAATGGACTGCTCTGGGGCAACTCAAGGGCGCGGCCTGACTGGACGTAAGAGACGAATCATATGCGCGCACTATCTCCAGAGCCCCAATGGTTTCAACAAGAGTCGAATCCGAGTTCATGCTGCTGCCGCCGCTAAACACTGCATAACCTCCGACTGTGCCTCCTGCACAGGCGTATGCATTACTGGGCAGCGGAGTTGCAGTCGTCCGGGTGAGAGACGTGTTGTATGCATCTACGGCGGACTGCGACATTGTAAATAAGCCATTATTCCTTCTGCCGCCAGCAAAAAGCGCATAGGAACCTACAACTGCTGCGGCACTGTCATATCGGGCAATACTCAGCTCTGTAGCGGTCGTCCGGGTAAGAGATGCATCGTAGACATCCACCGTGCCAAAGGACGTGTTTCCGCTTCGTCCACCGACGAATAGTGCGTGATTCCCCAGCGTTATCGCCGTCAATCCTTGCCTTGCCACGCTTAAAGAAGCTGCAGTCGTCCGGGTGAGAGATGCGTTGTATGCGTCCATTATGGCCTCGCCTTTTCGGGCGTCGCTATCATAACCGCCGCCTCCGAACAGGGCATATCCGCCAACTGTCGTTCCGGCAAGCAGACTTCTAGCCTTGCTCAGCGATGCTGCCATGCCGAATTTGTCAGCCTCTGCACTGTAGCACAGCCTCGCCTTGCCTCCGACACCGATGTACATCTTCTTGACCTTGCGGGCCTTACCGCTGATGCCGACGTAGGCTTTTTTCATCTTGCGGGCTTTGCTGCCAACGCCCACATAAACTGCTTTTGCCATATCCGGCCTCCTTTACACGTACACGATGAGCACCTTGTTGGTGGCAAGGCTGCTTCCTGCGCCCGGGTCGGTGGTCTGGGCGGCGAAGGTCAGGCCGTTGACCGAGTTGGCCGTGCCGCCCGCAGAGCCGGAACCGGCGTAGTTGTGGGTGTGGGAACTGTTGGCTTTGCCGTTGAGTTTGGTGTTCATCTCGCTCTCGGTGTAGTACCGGTCGTCATGGGTATGGCTGGACGCCGCCTTGCCGTCCACGAGGCCTTTCAGCACCTTGCCCTGATTTGCGCTCAGACTCTGGTCGGTGGCCGTGCTGGTCAGGTTGTCCTGCACGCCGCGCCAGGTGTTGGTGTCCGTGAACTTTGCATCCGCAGGCACACTCTTGCCCAGCGTGCAGGTCATAGCGACCGGCACACCATCCTTGAAGTATACGCCCTGCGTAGCAGAACCCGCGTTCTTGTTCAGTTTGTTGGCTGAGTTTGCCGCACCGCCCGCGCTGGACGAACCAGCGTAGTTGTGGGTATGGCTGGCGGCAGCTTTACCCGCCAGCGCGTCGCCGGTGGCTTTGGCGTCGGCAGCCGCGCCGGAGACTTTGAGGGTGGCGTCCACAGCCAGAGCTTCGCCGCCCGAATTGAAAGAACCATATGCCATAAAATCACTCCTAGTTCTTTACTGTGTTGATGATGCGATACTGTGCCTTGATGGCCGCAGTCGGAGCTTTCTTGGCCCGCAGCCGCAGCTTCCCGGCCATGCTCTCGGTGGTGATAAAGCCTGCCGTTCGCGCCACACTGTAGGATTCCGGTGCAGGTGTGACATCCACGATGTCGGTGGCCCGAAGCCCCGCGATGGAGATGTCACAGTAGTAATAGCTGGTGAGGGTGGAATCCCTCGCCCAGCCGGTCGTCGGAATCGTAATAGACACCGCCGCCGTGATGTCCTGCTTTTCGTCGAGGCCATCTGCTGTGGCCGAAGCAAGGTCGCCAAGGGCGGCGGTATACTTTTTCATGTAGCTGCAGAGTTCGGCGAGGCCTTTTGCCAAAAGTGCTTTTACCTTTGCCATAGAGCCTCCTTGTGGGCCTTAGTCTGCCAGCATAGCAGCGATGTCCTCGGTGCTGAAGTCCTCGACATCCTCAGTGTGCAGGACGTTCGCGGGCTCAGTGTAAACGGTAACTTCCTTGCCGTTGACCTTAATGTTGCCGTTGGTGTCGGATGCCTCGACCTTGGCGGTGCTGACGTAGAGGCCGTCCTCCTTGAGGGTCAGGGCGTTACCCTCGGCAGCGGAGACGTTGACTTTGACGTCCACCTCGTAACCCGCGATGGAGACGGTGGTGGAAGTATCCTTGCCGACGGCCTTAGCCTTGTAGGTATCCACCAGCGCAGCCATGCTCAGGAAAGAGTAGGTGCAGGAGTCAGGGCTCTCGCCCTTGACGGCCAGCACCATGACGGGCTTGCCGTCCAGCTTGGGGTCGGTCGAGCCGGGATAGGTGGCTGCGCTGAACGCGAAGCTGGGGACGAACTCGGTCTTGGTCTGGTCGAGGAACATTTCGGCGGGGAAGTCCACGGTAAAGGCGGCGTCGCCGGTCTTGTCGGTGCTGGTGAAGAAGCTGATGGTGTTGCCGGTCACATCCAGAGACTTGATGGCCTTTTCAGCAGCGGTCTGGATGGGGGCGAACGCTTCCTTTTTGACAAAGCCCTTCTTGACCTCAGCGGCCAGATTGCGGATGGAGTCAGCGGTGGTGATGTTCTTGGACATAGTGTTTTTTCCTTTCTGTTACTTTAAAATTTCAGCGATTTCCTGAGATAACTTTTCGTCGTTCACGAGGTCGTCGCTGGTCACAACGGTGTCTTTGCGGACGGTCAGCGCGTCGGTGGCGTCAAAGGCAAGGCCGTCGCCGATGCTGACGGCGATCGCGCCGCTTTCATCGCGTTTGAGGCCCTGCCCGATGGTCACATTGCCAGATGCATTGGAGCCACCTCCTTTCCCGGAACCGTTCAGGGTAAGCGTCACATGGATGTCGGCATCCGGAACGCGCTGCGAGAAGAAACGGACAGAGCCGTCGCGGGTCTCACAGGCGTTGAGGACGCCGGCCCTCGCGGTCACGGCGAAGTCATTGACATCTGCGCCGCCGCTGGGGATAAGTGAGCTGTCGCTGTCAGCCAGCGCGGCATCGTAGATGTACTGGTAGGGGCCGGTGTCCGGCAGGGGAGTCCAGCCATCAGCGCGGAGGACGAGGCTGTACTCGCCGAAATACCCGCTGCCGCTGTGGGTCTGAATGAGCTTTTTGACCTGTGCTTCGGTCATGATCTGGCCGGACTCCTCGACGCGCTTTACCGCCGCACTGGCGGCAGCCTCGATGACCGAGGCGTGGGCGTCGGGGTCCTTGTCGTGTTTATCCAGCTCTTTTGCGACCAGCTGCATGATGGCCTGCACCTGCGGCGATACGGTGACGCTGATGTCGGCGTTGTTGGAGACGGCCAGCAGGACGGCCAGCTCGATTTTGAAATCGCTGCTCGTGCTGGCGGCGGGGATCTCGACGCCCCGGTCATCCTGCACGACCATGAGCAGCGTTTCGTCCGGGCCGGTGTCCAGCTTGCCGTATACCCCCACCTGATGGCAGATGTAGGCTGTCTGCCCGCTGGTGATCTGGATGCTGACCCGCCGGGCAGGCTTGCCGTCGTTCTCCACGGTATCGATGCCGAGGATGTCCACCTCGTGTGTCTCGCCACTGAGAGTGACGGCTTCTGCGAGGTCAGAGTCACTGGCCTCGGTGGCCGCCAGCGCACGGGTGATGATGAGTGCGCCGCCGGAGACCGACTCCGACAATAAGGCAGCGCCCGCGCGGGTATACGCGGCTTTTTCCCAGCTCATATCGTTATTCCTCCAATCTTGATGGTGATGGTCTCGCGGGTGTTGGCCAGCCTGCTGCCTGCAAGGGCCGGCGCACTGACCGCTTTCGGGCCGATGACGCCGGGCAGAGCCACGGTGGCCTGCACCCGGGTGCTGCTGGCTGCACTGACTGCATATGTCCGACCGGTGACTTCCTTCGGCCCGATGACGCCCGGGATGCGGACGGTGCAGGTGGTGACTGCGCTGCATGGGGCAGCGGCGGCGTAGGCTGTAAGATGTGCATCTTCCAGATACGCGATGTACTGCAAAAACAGATTTTGGGGAGACATCGCGTCTACCAGCTCCATCGTGTCGGCATAGGTGTCCGTATAAGGCATCGTGACCCGAAGGGTGTAACTGTTTTCCGGCACTTCTGCGGTGGAAGCACCGACTCCGTAGATGTTGTTCAGTACATTCTGCAGCTGAGGCAGAGTATAGGGCAGCTGACGGTTCAGCGCGGTAAGAATGCGGATGCGCCGGACATCGAAGCTGTCCGATGCCTTCGGAACAAGGTCGAGGATGTACTCCCACCGGGCGAGACCGCGGTCTCCGGCAGTCAGAATGAAGAGGTCGTCCTGAAAAGCAGCGACACTGTCCCACAAAGCCGAGAATTCCGGCTGCTGCGATGCCATTGCCGCTTTGAATGCCGGAAGGTCACGGAGAATGAAGGGAAGATAGTTTATCAGTTGTCGTTCCATCCGTAGCCTCCTTAACTTATCGCGGCTGCATGAGCCGAGATAGTGCCAAGAACCGGAATATGGTCACTGGTGAGCGTCAGATTCGCTTCCCGGCCATTGAGAGCCGTGCGGCCCACATCAAGGATTCCGGGAACAGTAAGCAGATGACTCTCGACCTGGGCGACGCGGACAATGAGCGGACCATCGGTGTCGGCCCAACTCTGGGTCAGCTCCCGGAAATAGTCCTTCACGGCGTCGGCTGCTGCGTCGCAGACGTCTTCCCATGCCAGTCCGCGACGGCAGTAGACGGCAAAGTCGAGGTTTATGACCTCTTCGTCGGCGCCGTATACTTTGACTACATGGCCGATGGGGGCAAGGCCGAGACCTTCGCCGGCATTCTGGGTGGGGTCGATGGTCGTCTGCACCAGCTCCACGAGGGTGGACGACGGCTTGCTGAGAGTGCTGTCCAGAATGACAAGTTTGACGGTGCCGCCGACGGTCAACTTGCTTTGGGAAGCCGCAAGATACATCGTATCGAGCCAGTTCTTTATTTCTTCCGGTATGCCGGGAAGGGTTTCAAGCCATGCATCCGTACCTTCCGGCGGGAGAAGACTCGCAGGTGCAATGTCTGAGTTCCATGCCCGATATACCTTGACAGCACCCACACCGGGGATGGCGTTGACCTTTTCGATGTAGTCCTGCCGATTTCCACCGAAAGCCTGCGCATGGAGACTGCTGAAGTAGCGCTGCCGGAATATTTCGGTAGCTTCTTCGTCTTCGCCCGGAATGAGCAGAGCGGTGACTGTGCAGGTCTCAAGGCCCTTGACGTATTCGATGGGAATACAGGTGTCGCTGTAGTCGTTGCCAGCCTCGCCCGGTGTTTCGCAGGTGATCTCGTATACACCGGCGGCGACGCGCTTGGTGATGGCATAGTTCAGCGCCCCAATGGAGAATCGAGTCCCCAGCGAAATTTCTATCTCGGCGGGGGTGGTGGTCAGCTCCAGAATTGCGGCAGATGCAGTCTGCGGGGAAAGCCCCCGCTCTGCAGCTCGCCGGATGAGGTATTTCCGGCTGGCAGTATCGGCAAATCCGTTGTTGAGGGCTTCTTCTACCGCGATGTTCAGGTTGACCAGCTCCACCGCGCCGGGGGCGTTGGCGTACCAGATGAGGGAGCCTTCCCGGGTGTCCAGATCTCCGGGAACGCGGGCCATCTCGCGCTTCAGAATGGCTTCATAGGTCTGTTCCGACACTCAGATAGTCACCTCCGTTTCGGATTCGATGTCACCATAGATGGTGTGAACGGTAAATGTAGCGGCGATGGACTTCTTGTGCTTTTCAAAAGAAAAGTCGTCCACTGCCGTGATGCGGTCATCCTGCAGGAGCGCTTCCCGGACGCAGCGTTCGATTTCCGGGATACAGAAGTCAGGGTCCTGTCCGATGAGGGAGTGAAGCTCCACACCGTAGTTCCAGCTGTGGATGAGCCATGCATACCGTTCGGTGCTGAGGATAAGATAGATGGCCTGACGAACGGCTTCTTTGCCGTCTACCATCCCGGGACCGTCCAGACGAAAGGTCTTCCCGGGACGTGCAGCTATGGTGACAGCGCCCCGAAGGTCGATATTTGTTTTGGGGGTCACAGCCATTCTCCTTTCAGCTCGGGGATGGGGCTGATGCGGTCGAGAACAACGTACCGCTTGCCTTTCTGGATACGGGCCAGAACCACGACATCGCCTTCCAGCAGGGCATTGTGGATCTTGACCTTTTTGGTGCCGACATACTTGTGCCGGTGGGAGGTGGGCAGAGCGGTCGCACCGTCCGAGGTACTGTGCTGGTGCTCCTTTTCGAATTCCGTCCAGTGACTTACATCGATGTCCATCTCGTAGTCGGTCACATTCCGGGTCAGTACCAGCATCGGCTCCAGCAAGGTCGCTTTCTGGTCGAGCTGTATCTTGAGCGGAGCGGCGGAGATGACAGTGCCAAAGAGCAGCTGCACGGGCTTGTCTGCGGCGATAGCCTCCGCCGCTGCCCGCTTGATGGTATCAATAGGGTCAGCCACTGATAAATTCACCTCCGATGAGAGTCAGGTCCATGGAATGCCGCTCACCCTGAAAGTTGTGTGTGACCTTGTGGACCACCATGTAGTTGCATAAAGTCATGTCCGGCAGGGTGAGCGAGACGATGATAGAGCAGCCTGCCCGGACTCGTGGGTCGCCGAAGACACCTTTGAGTCCCAGAGAGCGGGTGCGGTTGTTATAAAGCTTGAGCAGGGCATTGGCCTTGGCCTGCACACCGGTGGTGGTCTTGACCTGCTCACAGTATTGCAGCACGCCCCATTTGCTGATATTGCTGCTGTCCTGAGCAACATACAGCTCCCGCTTGCCGGTCTTGTCGTTCTCGTAGAAAAGCTTGACCTTGTCGTAGGTCTGGCTGTCGATGCTGGTCTGGTAGGTGTAGCTCTCGCCGGTCTCGGCATCCACCACGAGATCAAGCTTCAGCTGGTTGATGTTTCGGAGGCAGAGCCTGCCCACATCATCGTAAAGCACGTAGAGCTTGCCGGTGTTGGTCAGCGTTTCATCCAGCGCATTCTGTATCATGTCGAAGAGGGTCTGGTTCTGCTCATCGATAATGTCGATGACATGGCCGGTATCTTCGATGGTGCCGGTCTGCAGGTGGAAATCTTCCGCCAGCCGTTTGAGCAGTTCCGAGGCTTTCAGGCCGGTGCCAATAAAGGTGTCCTTGTTTTTGAGATAGCGCAGCTGGTCATAGGCTGTCACGCTGATAAGGCCGTCGCTGACAGACTTTTTGGCGAAGACATAGCCATAGAACACATCAGTGCCATCCACAGAAAAATGGACACGGTCGCCCTCTTCGAAATCGAGGGTTTCGTCTGCGAGGACTGTGAACTTGAGAGTGCCGGGCGCGCCCTTCCGCTCCAAAGCAAGCGAAACACCTTCCTGCACGACTGGGTACAGGGGCGTCCCTTCATGCTCTAAAAACAAAGAATATGCCATACCGTCACTCCCTCAAATCAAGCAGTGTGCCGGCTTCGGGTGTGTTGGTGTTCAGCCCGCTGCGCTTGGCAATGGCCAGCCAGCTGTCTCCGCTGCCGGTCAGCTGCTTGGCGATATTCCAGACGGTGTCGCCCGCCTTGGTGATGTAAGTGGCCGGAGAGGGGACGGACGGTGCAGGCCGTGTCGAGGTGACGGACGCGGTCAGAGTTCCGTCCTCAGCCTGCGTGATGTCAGCCCGTTTCGTGCCGTAGCTTTTCCACTGTTTCAACTCGATCTGGACCGTAGTGTCCAGACCCTCCGAAGCATCATCAACGATTTGGTAATTCTCCAGAGCGACGGTCATGTTGGTATAGTGGAGCATCCCGCCGCCGGGTTTGGTGCGGACGAGTATCCACTGGAAGCCGGTGTCCCGCTGGGAGAGCCGCTGGAAATAGGCGAGGTAGTAGCTGGGCGGCAGAACGACGGAGGAAGAGAACGGATAAGCCCTGTGGGGAAGCAGCAGCTCAAACGAAACATCCGACAGGCCCGGTGTCTTGAGTAGGTTGATCTCTTCACCATTCAGCAGATTCATGGTCTTGTTCTGGCCATTGACCTTGACCGTCACCTTGCCCGGGCAGACGGGCATCAGCAGGCCGTTGAGGAACATCTTATAAGCCATTATCCATGCACCCCCTCATAACTGACATCCAGCTTTTCGGCGAACCAGTCCGCCCAGTAGTCCATGATACCGTCCACATCTACATCCTTCGAGATGCTGTTGTGGTTGGTCTGTTCGATGCGGACTTCGGCAGTGGTGAAGCGGTTGATGGCCTCCCGCTCGGCGATGTCGCGCAGATATTTTAGCTCTTCGCTGGTAATATCCAGTTTTTTCGAACTTGCGGCCGTGTTGGCTGCGGTGAAGCCGGAGTTCTGCTCGATGCGCTCGAGGGTATTGCCGAAGTCGAATGCGCCCATCGAGTCCATCGAGAAGCCGTCAAAAAGGCCGCTGACCTTGCTGTCCACGCCCTGGCCGAAGGAATAACTTGCGTCCCATGCGTCAGAATACTGGATGCGCTGGATACCGCTGTAATCGCCCCGGTCGAGGGTGATGGCTGTGTCGTTCTTGCCCCACTGGGTCACGGTGCCTTTCAGGTCCTCGAGACCTGCCGTCCAGTTGGTGCCAAAGATAGCATCAATAATGGTGGTCACGACCTGGCCGAGAGACAAGAACCAGCTGATGATCTGGCCGATGAGGTTGGCCACCGCACCGCCGAAAGAATCGAAGCCGCCGTTTGCAGCATTCAGGACCCATTCGATGATGCCGAGGAAAAAGTTCACGAATGTGCCGATGATAGCGAGAAAGCTGTTGTAAACCCCGATGCCGGTGTTCAGGATGAGCGATGCAGCCACGACAAAAATGCCGCAGATAATGCCCGTCGCAGAAATCGCAGAACCGGTCATGTTGTTGATGGCAGCCACTATCAGATAGATGGCGGCAACTACAGCGATAATGCCAACGATTACCCACGTCAGCGGGCAGGACAGCAGGGCGGCATTGAAGCCGTACTGTGCAGCAGTTGCGCTGGCGGTAGACATGGCAGCGGCCTGCTCGGAGGCCGAAAGTGCAGCGTTTGCCGCTACTGCCTTGTATGCCTGGACGGCGGCGATGCCTTTCTGGATGTTGCTGATGGCCGTGAGGGCGTTATTGGTCAGCAGGTAGCCGTTGTAGAGCAGCATCGCAGCGGCAATGCCAAAGATGAGAGGTTGGATGATGCCCCAGTTGTCGATGAAGGCCGAAGCGATGGAGAGAAGAACATCCAGCGTCACAGTGCCGGCTTTCGCTGCCGCCGCAAGCCCGTCCAGCAGGCCGTCTGTGACGGCGGAAAACTTGTCGGTGTTGGCGATGTCGTTTATCCTCTGCAGGATGGGGCTGAAGATTGAGAGGGCTTTGTTCTGCATCGAGGTCCATATCTGGCCCCACGTCATGGGCATGGACTCGAAGGCCGCGTTGGTCTCATCTGCCGCACCCAACAGCGCGTCTTTCACGACTTCTGCCGTGACGGCACCTTTTTCTGCATAGGACTTGATGGAGCCTTCTGCGATGCCCATGTACTGCTCGATGATGCGGGCGATGCCGGGGGCGTTCTCGAGGACGGAGTTCAGCTCTTCGCCGCGAAGGACGCCCATGCCCATGGCCTGCTTGAGCTGCAGCATGGCAGCAGCCTGGCCCTGTGCGTCTGCGCCGCCGATGACGAACTGCTTGTTGACCTGCTCGATGAAGGAGATGAGCTCGTCATTGCTGCTGAACGCGGCCTTGGCATTGGCACCCATACTGGCAACAGCGGAGGCTGTGTCAAAGTAGGCGGCGCGGGAACGCTGGGCCGATGCCATGATCTTGCGCTCCAGCTCTTCGACGGACCCGCCGTCATCAACCGTTACACCTACGCGGGCGTTTGTATTTGCCAGCTTGTCTGTAAGCTGGCTGTCGTCCACATCAAGCCCTACGTGTACGCTGGCATCGGCCAGCTGAGGCACTGGTTCCTGCTGGTCCACGATAAGATTCAGGCGCGCTTTGGTGCTTGCCAGTTCGTCCGAGAGGCCGACTACCTTTTTGATGGCAGCCAGACCGCCCACAGTGGCGACGAGGCTCTTGAATCTGCCCAGAAGAGTATCCGCCGCCGAAGAACCGCCCCGGATGGAGCTGTTCAGCTCGTTCTGGGCGTCGTCTGCATTCCGTATCTGCTCCTCAGTGCGGGAAAAATCAGACATGACTCCGGAAAGTTCTGCCCGGGCCTGCCGGATGCTGGAAACATCAATGGCCCCGCTGGAAGCAGTATTCAGCGCTTCGAAGCTGTCCATCACGACGTTCATCGCCCGGTGCATGGTGCGCAGCGGGCCGGAGACGCCGTCATAAAGGGAGATCGCTGTCCGAATGGTCGCCAAACGGCGTCACCTCCTTTCGCTCTTTCGTTCGGCTTCTTTCTGCCGTTTCTTTTCTTCCTCTCCGCGTACTTCGCAGGAGGCGATGATAAAGGCTCTCTCTTTCCGGGACAGGGAGAGAAAGGCGGAGGGAATGAGGTGCAGTTCCTGCAGGCAATAGTGGGCGATGTTTGCCTCCTCATCGCCCTCGGTTATCAGTTTTTTGCGTCGTCCACCTCGTCCTGCAGGGGAACATCGAAGCCGCAGACCTCCTGCACCTTCTGCAGGTATTCGGCATACTCGCCGGAGGTGAGCATGGTCTTGAGCAGGTTTTCTGCGCCCATGACCTTGTAGCTGTCCTGCAGAGCTTTATCGTTCAGATTGGGGTACACGGTGCAGGCAACAGCCAGCTTGCCCAGATACAGGTTGTAATCCGTCTCCTGCTGGTACTGGTTGCGCCGGCCGGGGACCGGCACACGTTTGACACAGCTTTTACGCAGAGATTCATCTTCTGCGCCGGTGATGGCTTTGAGCTTCCACTGCAGGGGCTTGCGATTGCCCTTTTTGTCCGTTTCATCAGACAGGAAGCGTTTGGAGACCACAAAAGCGGCCTCCTCTTCGGGAGGAATGGCGTTTTCGGCCAGAAATGCACTCAAATCCATATCAAAAATCCTTTCTTGTTAAAAAATCACTGCATCCCGTCCAGCAGGGTGAAGTTTTCGGGGATCTCGAAGTCCTCGAAGGTGAAATCCATATCCTCGTCGATGTATTCGGCATCGGCGTCGAATTTGGCCAGGATGCCGCCGTCCATATTGCAGCCTTTCAGGATGACCGTCTGACGGCCCACCGAAGAAGTAGGGTCTTCGTTGGTACACTGGATGTCGAAATAGATGTCCTCGCCGGTGTCCTTGTAGCGCTTGAGCAGACGGCGGAAGATGGGCATATTGTAGTGGAAAGTGGCAGAGCCGGTGCCTTTCCAGCCGGTGGCTTTGTTGCCCTTGCCGGTCTTTCCCAGAATGGGGACCTCGGATTTGGTCTTTTCCACCTTGGCTTCCAGCTTGATGGCCTGCATGAGGTTGTAGCGGTTGCCCTCAATGGTGACGTAGCACTCGGCCAGAGAGGCCGAGACGGCGTCTTTGGCGTTCATGATGTTTGCCATAAAATGTCCCTCCTTTCTTTAGTTGACGTAGATTGTCATATACAGCTGCTCCATCGCGTTCACAGGAGTGACGTGGTCGGAGACGGCAACGGACTTTTTGCTCTCGCCCTTCTCCACGATGATGCCTTCGGGGTCGAAATCCTCCAGCGCGCGGATGGCCTGCAGCTTCTGGTGGTGGGACACGATGTCGTTCCACAGAGAAATACGGCCTGCGCCGTCGTTGGGGACCTTGCCGAGGTACTTCGTGCCGAACAGCACCGCGATGTCGTTGGCGATCTGGTCGAGCACCCGGATGGTCTGGTTGGAGGAAAAGTCTGCACCCTTTTCATCGGTGACGGACACGAAGGTGTTGATGTCGGAGAGCACCCGTGTCTCACCGTCCACGTCGTGGAGCATGAAGGAGCCCTCCTGGATGCCGGCTTCCAGCTGAGTCTGGGTATAGCGGGTGTCCGGGGTATACTCGCCGTCGTAGACCATGTTGGTGGCGCTCTTGTTGACCGCAGTGCCGGCGGCCACGCCCACGACCCACGGGATGAGAGCCGCAGGGTCTGCGCCTTCGTCAGTGACGGTGTTTTTCAGGGAAATGACGCCTTCGTTATCGGCCAGATAGCGGAAGCCGATACACTGGAACTTCTTGCCCACATCGTTGCGCATACGCTCGGTAAAGGCTGCGAAGAGCTTCTTGATAGTATCGTTGGCCGAGGTGCAGCCCAGGGCATTGAAGGTGCGGCTCTCGACGGCATCAAGGAAGGTCTGGTAGTTGCCATCTTCGACTGTGCCATTGGTGCCGCCGGTCAGCGGCGTGGATGCTGTCAGAGCCAGCACAGCATCATCCTTCCAGACGATGAAGTCGTTGTCTGCCAGTTCTGCGGCAGTGGAGATGCCCTCCTGCGTCTCGACCTTCTGGGTGTCGAGGAAGGTCTCCACATCGTACCGAGGAGCCTGCTCGGTGCTGCCTTCGCTGGCTGTGATGACCACCCGCAGGGCATTGCCCCGGATGCCGGGATATTTTGCGCTGCCGAAGGTGCAGGACGCCTTGACACCGCCAGAGCCCAGACGGAAGAAATGCACGGTCTTTGCGTGACAGAACACCTCCCGCATGGGCCGCAGTGCTGCGGCGGTGTAGGAGTAGCCGAAGAGCTTCTGGCTGTTCTTGAGGAAATCGCCCTGCTCTACCGTGAAGATCTCGCCCTGCGGCCCCCAGCCCATCTCGAGAGGGAGGGCCGCATAGCCGCGGTCGGAGAGGGTCGCCGAGGCGGCTGCCACGGAGACCGTGTTGATGTACGCGCCCGGCAGGCGCTTGTTCTGCACCAGAAAGGTGCCGCCGCCCAGTGCCATATCAGTTCACCTTGCCTTTCATAAACTTGCGAATGGCCTCTTCGGCCTGCGCCAGCGTATATTCCTTGCCATCTTCCAGCAGGACGCTGAGCAGGTCCCGACGGCCAGCAAAAAGCTTGAATGTCAGTATCTTTTCTTTCGGAAATTTCGGTTCAATCATTGGTTGACCTCCATGTGCAGCTCGCCCATCTTCTCGGGGAGGTCGATGCGGCGGAGCGTCATGTTGAAGCTGACGAAAAAATGCAGCACATCGTCCTGAACCTCCCAGCTCATGGATGTGCCGTGGAGCTTGTCTCCGCCGGGCAGAGTGATGAACTCCAGCGCCTGCCACAGCTGCCACGCAATGGCCTGCATGACAGCGTTGTCCTTTTCGTCCTCGGGGAAGAAGTGGACGTCGAAGGGGCTTTTCAGCAGAAAGCGGTCCTTGCCCAGCGGGGAAGGCGTGGCCTTCATCGAGAGAATGAAAAAGCAGGGCGTCTGAAAACCCTGCTCAATATCATTCTGGTAGATGCGGTATCCGGGGCCGAAAGTGTCCCGCAGGGCTTTGGCGATGCCCTTCACGATGTCATTTTCCACGGAATGCCTCCTTCAGGGCCTCGTCTACGGCCTTCTGGACGGCCTTCGGGTATTTTTCGGCGATCTCATCCACAGAGGTGCGCAGCATGAACTTGCCGTTCACCCAGCTGGCTTTCAGCCGCTTGCCCAGCGCGGGTACATACCGGCCCGGCGTCTGGCGGTGGCCGTACTCCACATAGGAGGCGTATTCCTCCGGGTTCTCGGCGGTGATGACATGGTCATCTCCGGCCTTTTCGTGAGAGACGCGCCATGCCCGCCGGAGGGTGCCGCCGCTGTAGCCAGACCAATAACGGTCAAAGATGGATCCACTTTTGCTGCGGAAGCGATAGGTCTTGCCCTTGCGCTTCCGGAACACCTGTTCGCCCTTCTTATTGACGGTCTGGGTGGTGTAGTCGTCACCCTTCATGGTCACAGTCATCGGCTCGTCGAAATGAGGCGCTTTACCCACCGGCGTTCGCTTCTTCAGCTTGCTCAGCAGGGCGGCAGCGGCCTCGCTGCTTTTCTCGTCGATGATGGCGTCCAGCCTGCCGTTCAGCAGTTCCTGAAGCTGCGCGTCTACTTTCGCCAACGCGCTGTAATCGCACCCACCCTTCATGCATACCTCTCTGCCAGCTCGAGCGGGATCTCCTGATGGGTCGGATAGACCGCCGCCGGGCCGGACGACTTATAATGGAATGAGCGCGGAATCTCACCGGGCCGCAGGACGTCGATGCAGCTGCCCGGCGGGATGACCAGCTCCGGGGAGATGAACAGCTTGACGCTCTGGCTGACCGCCGCCACGATGTCGCCGCTGGCGGTGGTCGAAGAAGAGAAGGACAGCCGGCAGGGCTGGTCTGCGTAGAGCACCTTGATTTCAAAGCGGGTCAGGCAGTCGTCAGACTCTGCTTCCTGCTGGACGTAGACGGTGCAGGTGTCGGAATAAAATCGTTCCAACGCCGCGCGGACCGCAGAAAAGGTCTTTCCGAGGTTTACCATACCAGCCTCCGGTGCCGATAGATCTCGGCCATGTCGCAGTGGGTCAGCGCGTTGATGAGGGCATCGAGGCGCTGCTCCGGCGTGGTGCAGCCGTCCATGGCGAAGGATACCGTGGTATCGCCCAGTTTAATATCCTTAGCTTCGGCAGAGACTTCAAAGCCGTCCAGCTGGCCGCAGCACTTCTTCATCCGAAGATACTCGCCGGCGGTCATCCGCTCAGCCAGCGGAATCAGCGCCTTCGGCAGCTCGTCGAGGTTTGTGAGGTCGAGGAGAGTGCTTTCCGTGCTGTCTTTCATGAGACAGAGCAACGGGTCGCCCTCCGTGACGGACTCAAACCCGAGGGCGTGGAGCAGCTTGATGACATTTTCCAGCATGGTGTGCCTCCTTATGCCGGGGTGATCTCAAACCAGCCCTTGGTTTTGGGGTTATCGCCCTCGGCGGGCTCTACCTTGACATAGCCGACGCCGGACTTGGCGTAATAGGTCTTGGCGCTGTTCACGGTGGAGTCGGTGGTGGCTGCTGCGGTGCCAGTGATGATGCCGACGGCCTTGGTGGCGTCGGTCATGGCAGCGACGTAGTACTTGCGGCTGTAGATGGTGTTGCGGCGGATGTTCTCCTCACGCTGCTGCTCCACCTCGGTGCCTTTCTTGTTGAAGAGGGTGACGGCCTTCTTGGTGGCGATGACCACCTTGCCGCTGGCGGCATCCTTCTTGGTGTAGAGGTTGATGCCGCCCACCGTGCCGATATAGCCCTGCTTGGCGAAGGACTCCACATATTTCAGGTCATCCTTGAGGGCCTTGCGCAGCTTTGCCATCTCGGCAGGGTTGACGAAGCCGAAGATGCTCACGCCTTCCAGATCTTCGAGGTTCAGCATGGCAGCGGCGTCCACGAAGGCGTCGAAGCCCAGCGCCGGGGTCACGAGGGTAAGAGTAGCATCATTGAACGCGGTGTAGATGTCGGCGTTCTGGGTGTTGAACAGGTCAACGCCTGCATGGCGGGTGCCAGTGGTGACGACCATCGGGTCGGTCATGGCATCCTCGTCGAAATAGGAGAAGCGGTTCTGCGCCAGCAGGATCTTGTAGACCTTCTCGGTGAAGTCGGCCTCGATGGTCTTGGTGTTGCCCTCGCCCTTGGTCAGCTTCTCGGTGCCGTCGGTGGCCTTGTAGACGTGGACCTTGTAGTCCATGCCTGCTGTGCCGGTCAGGGAGTTATCGACGGTGCAGAACTGCACAAGGTCGAGGTGGGAGTTGTACTGGTCTTCGATCTCATTGGCGAGAAAGAAATTATCGTAGGGTTTGTTGGGCATCAGGTAACACCTCCGTTGTAAAGAGCCCGGTACTCCTCAGGGTGGTTGATGGAGTAGGTGTGTCGTTCGGTGGCGTTCATGCCGCGCAGCCGCTCAAGGGTCATGCCGTTGATGCCGGGAGGGTCACCCTTCTCGGCGGGCTTTGCGCCCTTGAAGCCGCCCGCAGCAGCTTTCTCGAAGAGGAACGCCGTCTCTTCGTTTTCGGCCAGCTTCTTGACCTCGTCCGCAAGGCCCTTCACGGTGCCGTCGTCGGTCAGCTCTGCCTTGCTGATAAAGTCAGCCAGCAGGGCCTTGGCGGCGGTGTTGTTCCTAGCCTTGGCACCGGTCAGCGCCAGCTCCACGGCGTTGCTGATCTTCAGCGCCTTGAGCTGGGCGGCATAGTCGGCGTCTTTCTGCTTGTTTTCGGTCTGAAGCTGGGCGATCTGGGCCTGAAGGGCAGCGGAGTCCACCTTTTTCAGCTCTTCCAGCTGTTTGTCCCGCTCAGAGAGAGCGGTGCGGGCAGCTTTCAGCTCGGTGTTGACCTCATTGAAGCGGCTCTTGGTTACGAAATCGCCGTTCAGGCCGTCCATGACCTTATCCGCCTGCTCTTCGGTCAGACCCATTGCCAGCAGGTCTTCTTTCTTCATGTCATTCACCTCGTTTGTTGAGTCCTGTGTTTACCGTGGGTAGGAGCCACGACTTGCCCCGCTACGTTTACCGTCTGTGGCGAGAAAGACGATGGTGCCGCTTGCAGGAATCGAACCCGCGTCCGCTGATTACAAATCAGCAGCTCTACCATTGAGCGAAAACGGCATGAAAAAAGCGCCCTCGCCCGGAGGCAAAGACGCTTGCATGATTCAGTTTTTCTTGCGAATAAACGGTTTCAGCCGCTTTTTCAAGGCAGAAAACAAATGGGCAAGTTCTGAAACCGTGATTGCGATAGCGGCAAAAGTCCAGCAGTAAGCGAAGAAATGGAAAGTGGCGGGATACAGTATCATGAACCACAAAGTGAAAAATTCCATGTTGTCCTTCTAAAAATGGGCAAAAGAAAACCACGGTGCGGTGTGCATCGTGGTGAATGAATTATTCAATGCCGGGCGGCAGTTGGCCAATTTCCTTCAAGATTCGGTATTCAGCCCGAGAGGTAGATTGGTTGAGCAGGTCAGTGTTCAGCCAATTATCGTCAAAGTTTTCTTCGCACGGCTTATCATAGCTGGGGTCGATAGGATGAGCAAGTAAATGCTGCTGCATCCGCTTGATTCGTTCGGGAGTCAAAAGTTTTTCATTGTAGTTCATAGAAGTTTAATCCATACCCCACTAGCTCAGAAATACAGTTTCTGACGATAAAATTGAGAGACTGAACGGCCTCTTCGTAAGAAAGCTCTTCTTGATGGAACATAGCAGCTATTTCATCGGCTGATATTCCTAAATCCGTGACAAGAATATCAGCGGCGGAACGGTCAAAGGTAGAGGTCTTTTCTATAGCATAAATCGTGCTGTCGTGTCCAACGGCAGTAAGCAATTTAAGATGTGGCCTATGAACAAAACTTTGCAAATCTTTTGGCGAAAAGATATTGCTGTCTGGATGTGTATGGGTGGCGATGTAATCATTTTGGAAATCAGGCAACCCAACTGTATGCCCTTCAGGAGAACCTGCGAGGGTCTGCGTCAGCGGCTGCATATTCAAATCGAACACTCTGCCAACCTCAACGCCAAGAGGCTGCTTGGATGCTTCCATCAACAGCCGCTTATGCGCGTTTTGGAGCTGGCGCTGTTTGGCTGCGTCCAGAGTATCGCAGTCGAAAGCTTTTATTTTCGCCACTGCCTGCATTGTAACAGGTTCCGGCTCGAGATTCAAGCTCTGGAAGGTGGAAGTATCGGGTTTCTGCCTGCTCTTCCACTCCGTCCACTTCGTCCCCGCAGGCAGATAATACTCCTCGCCGTCCTCATCGCGTGCGATGCGCAGGCCGTCGGCGAAGTCCTCCGGGATGACGGGTGCGGTGGTGCAGCGGCAGCGGGGATGGAAAGGCGGCACGGTGACGCCCGGCTCATACTGGGCAAGAGGTATCTCTTTGCCGTCCAGCTGGCCGCAGATGCTGCAGGTGCTGCCGTCTAGAGTGCCGATGATCTCCACCTTCTCGACGCCCAAGTCCTTGAAGCCCTGCTTCTCGGCGAGGGCGCTGTAGTAGGCCGTTTCGGTGTAGACCAGACGGCCCGCCTTGTAGCGGTCAACGTCGAACTGTTTGGCGATGGCGTCGGTGAGCTGGGCCGGGGAGTCGCCCCGCAGCAGACCCTGCGTCAAGCCTTTATGAACGGCCTGCACGAGGGAGTTCTTATTCGTCCAGCAACGGTCGCGGAAGGTGCGGTCATCGGTCGTCCATGCCTTTGCGGTCAGGGCGTCCAGCTGACCCTTGTCGAGGGAGACGGTCTTGAAGCGGATGTCGAGGCCCATGGCCGTTTCCTGCAGGGCGCCGGTGTAAGCATCGTCTGCCGCCCGGCGGACAGCCTCTGTAAGCTGTGTTTCCTGCCCGGCATACAGTTCCTCTATCTGCTGGCGAATCTGCGTCTCCACGGCTTCCAGCCGGGAAATGTGGACTCTGGCGGAGGCGTTGCGCAGCTGGCGCTGCCACGTCTCATCCAGTCCGGCCTTCTGGGCTGTCTCTATGTACTTCGCCACGTCCCAGCGGAACTCTTCAAGCTCTTTCGCTCCCAGCAGACGCCGGGCCTCGGTGAGAGAAACGCCGTTGTCGTCAGCGAATCGGGTACACCAGCTGTCCAGTTCCTTGCGGGTGCGGTACAGGGCCTGCCGGTACAGCGCTTCCATTTCCCGGAGGGCCGCCTGTGCGGTTTTATAAGTGCTGTGTTCCAGCAGGGAGAAGCGCCCCCGCCAGTATTCGGAATTGTTCATGGCGGGTCACACTCCCTGTTATGCGTTGAAGGTGGTGGGTGTATAGTCATCCTGCGCCTGTGCGGCCTTTTCCTCCGCCAGACGGTCAAGCTCGGTCTGGGCGTTCGTTACCCACGGATGCTGCTCAACGATGGTCCGGTTGGAGAGCAGCCCCACCGAGTTGCGGCAGTTGGTGATGCTCTCCGTCTCGTTGATGAGCATATCGCGGTTGAACACGATGGTGACAGGGACATCCTCGAAATCGCCCTTGCCCCGGTTGACGAGGTCTTTGTTGATGAACCAGAGCAGGTCTTCGAAGGCGGCCTGAAACTCGGTCTCCATGCCGTTTGCATCGAGGTCGATGTCAGCGTACATACTCTGGATGTTCATCTGGTTGGGATTACCGGAGAGACGGTCATCCTTGGCGTCGTAGCTCTTGGCGTTCTCGATGAGGGCCTTTTTCAGCAGGTCGAGGATGGCTTTGTAGTTGTCGGAGTTGACCTCGACGGTCAGTTTTTCCACACCGCCATCATCCCGCACCTTGACCGCGCCGTAGGCCGAGAGGTTTTCCCGGAACTTCCCAAGGTCCTCACCGTCGTAGTTGCGTAGGATGAGGATGGTGTTCCGGGCATCCTCCTGCATATTGTTCGTGAAGTCGGAGAGCAGGGTGTTGATGGCGTCCTGCAGGCACTTGACCCGCTGGATGAGCGGGAGCTCCTGCTTGTTGTACTTGAAGGGGATGAGGGGGATGCGCTCCCAGTTATAGCCGGTGTCAGGCCCATCCGGCCCGGGACCGGTAAAATATGTTTCGTACTCTCCGGCAGCAGTGTCCGGCAGCAGCATATCGTTCTGAAAGATGTAGCGGTGGATGCCGTCCTTTCTGAACAACTCCACCTTTTCGACGGTCTCTTTTGTGTAGCCGTTCCAGACCTCCTGCGTGTAGAGCCGGGCGGCGCAGTCCAGCCGGGTATGGTCATCGTCAGCCCAGAAGGGCAGCACCTCGTATCCGGAAAAGCGCTTGAATGCCAGATGGCCGTCTTCGCCATAGTAGGGGTAAAGCCAGGCCAGACCGTTGTTCAGTGCGTCTTCGGCCAGATATTTCAGCTGCCGGGAGAAGCCGCGGTTGAAGTATCCCGCCAGCAGGTCGGAATAGGTCTGGTCTTCGCAGCTCACCGTGAAAGGCTTGCCCACAAAGTAATTCACCTTCTGGTCAACGGCCTTCGCATACTGGTTGTCGATGAGCTTGTTGTTGGGCAGATTCTTCACCGGCACAAGATTGCCGTCCCGCCCGATGGCCAACCGCTGGCGGTTCAGAATTTCGTGTCGCCCTTCGTAGTAGTCGGAGCCTTTTATCTGTGTCCCGCGCCGGGGGCTGGCTTTCCATTCCTTGATCTCAGCGGCGAATTGGTTCTCCGTCATACAGGTGGCACGCTGGACGATGAAACGGTTGATCTTCTCCATCACGCCGTTCACGATAAGATTCATGGATGTACCTCTCAGTCAAAGCTGTATGTCGGTCCGCGCTGGATGTCCTCCATCGCGTATCGCATGGCGTCCATCAGGTGGTTGAAGTCGTCGATGGGCCTGCCGGTCTTGTTGCCGAACTTATCCTTGGCCCATGTGTAGTTGGAAATTTCGGTCAGAAAATTTACGCAGCGGGGATGTACCACGATACGGAAGTTCTGGATGTACTGGATGCCGCTGCGGATGGAGTCTGGGCCTTTGCCCGCCGGGCGGATGCGGCGAAGACCCTCTTCCCGCAGCTCGTCGAGGCTCTTCGGCTCGGCGCTGTCGCCCCGGATGCGCTCCTTGGCGTATCCCATGCCGTAAATGCGCTGGTAGATGGCCCGGTTGGTCAACCCGCGTTCATAAAGCTCATCGAACACCCAAATGGTCATCTCCTTTTCGCTCACCAGCCCGCAGAAGAATGCGGTCGGGTCGTTGGTGTAACCGAAATCAAGGCCGAACGCACTCTTGACGTCCGGCCTTGCCGCTATGATGGTCTTTTCGAAGGCTTCCTCCACCCAGTTTTCGAACACCAGACCGTCCACGATGCCCCATTCGCCCAAACCGGCGACGCTGTAGCGGCGGGGGTTCTGAACCTTCATCCGCTCAAACACCCGGCGGTCGGCATCGTCGAGCCATTCGTTGCAGGTGTAGTTCGTGGTCAGCGCCAGAGTATCGGGGTCGGGGGTGTCAAAAAAGCGGGCTTTGAGCCAGTGGTGCTCGTTCCACGGGTTGAAGGTCAGTGTGACCTGTTTGAACAATCCCGTTTCAGGCGGGATAGCGCCACGGATGGACTCGTCTATCATATTGAAATCGGCTTCAGAGCTGATTTCATATGCCTCCTCTATCCACGCCCAGCACAGATACCCGTGCTCGGCCGCGATGGACGTGACCTTGAGCGGGTCATCCAGACCACGGAACAGGATCTTCTGTCCAGTGGGCTTGTAGGTCAGCTCGAGGGGGCTTTCCTTCACGTCCCAGAACGCCTGCACACCGAGGCGGCTGATAGCCCATTTCAGGTCGGTGAAACAGGAGTCGTGCAGGGTGCGGTATACCTTGCGGATGACCAGCAGGTTCGCCTGCGGGTATTTCATCAGGTTGACGATGTACCACAGCGCGGTGGTCTTGGATTTTTTGGAGGCGCGAGAGCCTTTGCAGACCCGGTAGCGGCCTTTGAACCGCCAGAAGGTGCCGTAGCCCTGGCCGACGATGTCCGGCAGGTGGAGCTGGCTTGCGCGGGAGTCAGTCAACAAGCTGTTCATCGCCGGAGATCACCACCGGAATCGGCCCGCCCAGTTCTACGTTGTCCTTGAACATCCCGTAGCGCTTGCCGATGAGCTCGGCAGCTTTCAGGCGATCTCTCGCGGAGACATCGATGTCCTCGATCTCCTGCATCCCGTCGCCGCACAGCACGAGGGTCTGTTCCTTATGCTTGCCCCGCATGACCGAGGTGAGATATTCCAGAACCTCCTGTGCGTCGGCGGTCTTTTTGGAGTGGAGCTGGGCAAGGCGGTCATCGATGTAGGCTCTCATCTCAGGATTGAATTTGCCTGAGGGTTTTTGAGGGTTTCCTTCATTGAGCCATTTGCAGGCATTTCGAGCGGTTTTAGGCGAATACCCTGCACGGAGAGCCGCTTTGGTAGCGTCGCTGTCCACAAGGTATTCGTCACAAAAGCGCTTCTGTCGGTCGTTCAAGGTATCCACCACCTCTCTTGCAAAAAAGTTGGAGCAGCCGGGAGGGGGCGGCCCTCCGTCCGTCTGGTCACGCCAGCGCTCTCGCGGCTGAGCTACGGCTGCATAAAAAATCCCCGCACATTTCTGTGCAGGGAAGAAAATCCTTGAAGCAGCCTCAGAAAGCTCAAGAAGGAGAGAAATGCCTGTCAAGCAGCAAAAAGTCCAAAGGAGCAATTCATCATGATGGAGGAAAAGTTTCGGAGGCTGCGTATATCGGGTGGCCTTTCCGGCTCTGCCGATGGTACTATTTTAGCATAACGTGGAGTGACATAAAATGACTTCTAGGTGACATTGACTGACATTATAAATTTAACTCATCAATGGCTCGGCGATGGCGACGGTAGATTTGACGGAGGCAGAGCTTTATTTCAGCTGCAATGCTTTCCCATGTCTTGAAGTGAAGATACCTCAGCTTCAAAATCTCGTAATCGTCGGGGTCTTCCAAGCTGAGAAGCACTGCCGTGATTTCGGCATGGAGATCGTCGCAAAACAAGATTTGTGCGTCCAAAGCCTGCTTTGCTTTTTCTACTCGTTCCACAGCACGAGGAAGCGCCTGTCCATCGCCGCCACCTCCCGGCACCGAGGAAAGAGTCTGCGTCATGCGGCCATAGTCACACTCTGCTTCCTGAAGCTCGTGGGTCAGATGCAGTTCTTTTTTCTTGGCGCGTTCGTACCGCCGAAGCCAATCCTTTTTCTCTTCATAGGTCATGCCAGCTCCTCCACCTGCACGAACACGCCGCAGATGTCGGCCCAGAACTTCTCGATGATCTCGCTGCACACCTGGGCGTCGTCGTGCCAGAAGTGCAGGCGGGTCATCTCGTCCTTGAGGGCTTTTTCCAGATTGTCAGTGTCGGGCTTGGAAGTGCGCCAGCTGCCGTCCGGGCGGCCCTCGGCGGGGAACATCCACTTGACCAGCAGACGCACCGGACGTCCCGCCGGGATGGGCTTCTCAGGGGCGTGGGGCGCAAGGTAGGCGTGGAGCTTGGCACGGGCGGCTTTCAGTTCAGGGCTGTCATGCAGCACGGCGCAGGGCTTGCCACCCTTCATGTAGGCATGAAGCTCTTTGGCGTTATGGGTAGTGGTGGGCGGACGCATAGGGATAAAAAACTGTGTGGTCATTTCGTACCTCGTTTTCTTTTTTTGTATCAGCGGCCAACGTGATGGGGAGGGTCCCCGGAGGATGGGGGCTGTGGTCGCCCCATCCTCTGGGATACCCCATCACACATTGCAGTGCAGTCATGCTATTATATATAGGCTATTTTGCACTGCAAATGTTGCAGTCATAGCGGCTATTTCTGCAATTTTGCAGTTTTTGCTGTCGTGCAAAATAGCGGCTATCACTGCATTTTTACAACAGAATGTAATTGCAAATATAACAGAGAGTTTAACCTCTGCTGCCGGGTTCCTTGCGGCCAACCTTCTCGCCGTCGATCCAGAAGCGCCCGTCTTCTTTCAGACGGTTCTTGACGGTGCGGGGCTTCAGATCCATATACTCGCCGAGGCTGTAGACGGTGACCTCACCGTCCATCATGCAGGCTTCAAAAGCGGTGTCCAGCTCGGCCTTCCTGTCCTTGGACTGCTTGGCCTTGTCACCCCAGCGGCGGCTCGCGCCCTTTGCGCCCAGTGTGCGGAAGTCGCTGTCCGGCTGCAGATCTTCCAGAAGCCCGCTGTCCAGCTTATGCACCGGATAGTCAAACCAGAGGTTGACCGGGGCAAAGCTTGCAAACTCGCGGAGGGTGCCTTCGATGCGCCAGGCAGTCATGCTGTCGGCTTTCTTCTGAGCCGCAGCCACTTCGGCGTCGATGGCCCGCAGGTCGGCGAGGCCAAGCTTCTCTTTGGCGATGGTGAGCATCCGGCTCTTGCTGAGGGCGTCATCCGGGCCGTAGGCGTCGGCATGGCCGCGCTTATCCAGCATCGCTTTGATGACCCGGCAGGCGGCCTTGTTGTGCAGCTGCTCCCGGATGGCGTCGGTGATGGTCAGCTCAGTCATGTCCAGCATGGCATCCGGGTCGCGGGCAAACACGCCGGATCCGGATGCTCTGTCCATGCTGCGCTTGCCGCCCTGCGCACCCTTGGAATGATGGTGGCAGTAGATGACGGCGCAGTCCAGCGCGCGGCAGACCACATCGAACTGGTTGCAGAATTTCGCCATCTGATCGGCGCTGTTTTCGTCGCCGGTGATGACCTTGTAGATGGGGTCGAGGATGACGGCAGTGTAGCCCTTTTTGCCTGCCCGGCGGATGAGCTTGGGGGCAAGCTTGTCCATCGGGACGGATGCGCCGCGCAGGTTCCAGATGTCAATGTTCCGCAGATTGTCCGGCGCAAGGCCCATCGCGGTATAGACGTCCTTGAAGCGGTGCAGGCAGGACGGCCTATCAAGTTCCAGATTGATATAAAGTACACGCCCCTGCGCACAGGAGAAGCGGCCCAGCCACGTCTTGCCCTCGGCGATGGCGATGCATAACTCGATGAGGGCGAAGCTCTTGCCCGCCTTAGAGGGGCCTGCCAGCAGCATCTTGTGGCCCTGGCGCAGTACGCCGGAGATGAGGGCATCGGCCAGCGGGGGCAGGTCGTCCCAGTCGTCGGCCAGACATTCGGTGTCGGGCAGATCGTCGGTGCAGGCCTCCACCCAGTCCCGCCAGTCCTCCCAGCAGCTTTTGCCGACATTCGTTTCAAGCAGAGCCTGTTTCTGCCCCGCCCGCAGGATGCCGGGCATCCGGGAGAGGCGGGAAGGGTTGCGGTTCTGCTGGTCGAGGGTCAGACCGTTCTTCTGGCAGGTGGCGTAGAGGTAATCGACCCGCTTGCGGTACTCAGCATAATCCGGCGCATTGACCCGGACGATGGCGTGGATGCTCTTGCCGCCGGAGTAGACCAGCGCGGCGCAGGGCAGCTCCATCTGGTGGATGGCGGCCAGCTGCTTGCCGGGCTCCATGTTGTCGCACTCCACGAGGGCGTAGCGGAAGCTGGTGACATTGGCATCTTTCCGGCCTGCGCCGTCCACCGGGTTGAAGCAGATCCATGCACCGATTTCCGGGTCGCAGTCGCCCATGACCTTGCCGACGTCGCCGCCGCAGGCGTCCAGTTCTTCGATGAGCTGCCCGGCAGTTCTGTCCCAGCAGCCTTTCGCCGGGCGTCGGCGGTCGGCGGCCATGAAGCTCTCGGTGACATAGGCCACATACTCGTCCGGCTCGAAGAGGGCCTGCAGGTAGCGTTTGAGCTGCTGGGCAGGCTCCCATGTGTCGGGAAGGTGAAGCTCCTGCTCTTCGACCCAGCGGGGGTCTACCAGCACGGGCTGCTGCGGACCGACGGTCAGCTCATCGCCCCAGTCCAGCGCATGGCCTGCAGGGCCGGACCAGCCGTGCTCATAGGCCAGCTGGAAGATGCTGCTCTGGGTGACGGGCTTCGAGCTGCCGTGGAAGCTCTCCCATTTTTTGATGCACTCGCCCTTGTGATACCGCCCGCCGTCCCGGGCGCTCCACTGCTCCCACACGGCGACGGGCAGACCGGCTTCTTTCAGGCCCATGCCCACCATGAGCCATTCTTCATAGGTCAGGGCGGACGGGGAGACGAAGTCCAGCGCTTCTTTGATGTCATTTTCATGTTCCATTCGCATTACCATATAAACATATCATCTGCGATGACCGGCTCAGCAGACGGGATATAGTTCTTGGGGTCAACGCCCTTCGGCGCGCCCCGCCAGCCGCCGGCGGCAATGCGGTCTATCATGTGCCGTGCGGCCTCGAAGCTCCATGTGCCGACGTGCTGGAAGCCGTATTTCTCCAGGCAGCGTATCTGCTTTGGGGTGGTCAGGCCCTCGTCCCGGCGCTTGCTGAGACGGTCGAGCAGGAGAGACGCTTTGCCTGCAGACTCCACGGCGTCGGGCAGGATGCCCAGTTTTTCCAGTGCGGCAGTCTGTTCTGCACTGGGCGGGCCTGCTTCCCAGCCAAAGGCCGGCACATAGCCGGAAAGGTCTTCGGCCTGAATGCTCATCTCGTATTGCAGCGGGTCAACGAGCTTCGCCTTTTTGCGGCGCTGTTCTTCCAGCTGCTTGGCAAGCGCCTCTTCGCGCTGGGCCACCACATCCTCGCTGGCCTGTGCGGCGGCGTCCTCAATATCCTGCGGCCCGCCGCTCTCGGCCAGATTGTCGGTCATCTGCCGGGCCACGGCACGGTCCTCACAGACGAGGTCGGCGGGGCGGCACAGCTCGTGCTTGTCGGTCATCCAGAGAAAATCCAGCAAAAGCAGATCGCTCTTGCCCGGGGAGAGGCGAGTGCCGCGTCCCACCATCTGGCTGTAGAGGCTGCGCACCTTCGTGGGCCGCAGCACGACGACGCAGTCCACCGAGGGGCAGTCCCAACCTTCCGTCAGCAGCATGGAGTTGCAGAGCACGTTGTACTTGTCGGCTTCGAAATCCGAAAGCACCTGTCTGCGGTCGGCGCTCTGGCCGTTGACCTCGGCGGCGCGAAAGCCCTTCGCGTTCAGCAGATCGCGGAATTTCTGGCTCGTCTTGATGAGGGGCAGGAACACCACCGTTTTGCGCCCGGCACAGCGTGCTGCCATTTCTTCAGCAATTTGGCTCAGGTAAGGGTCAAGGGCAGTGCCAAGCTCGCCTACGGAATAATCGCCGCTGCTCATGCCCACGGCGGAGATGTCCAGCTTGAGGGGGACGGTCTGGGCCATGATGCGGCAGAGGTAGCCGTCTTTGATGGCATCGGTCAGCTTGTACTCATAGGCCAAGCTGTCGAACACCTCGCCGAGGTTTCGCATATCGCCCCGGTCGGGGGTGGCGGTCACGCCCAGGACCTTCGCGCTGTCGAAGTAGTCGAGGATGCGGCGGTAGCCGTCGGTGATGGAATGGTGGGCCTCGTCGATGATGATAGTCCCGAAGTAGTCCCGAGGAAAGCGCTCGAGTCGTGCCGGCCGCTGTAAGGTCTGGACAGAGCCGACCACCACCCGATACCAGCTGTCGAGGCAGGTGGACTCGGCTTTTTCCACCGCGCTGACGAGGCCGGTGGAGCGCTGAAGCTTGTCTGCCGCCTGTTCCAGCAGCTCGCCCCGGTGGGCGAGGATGAGCACCCGGTCGCCCGCCCGCACCTGATCGGCGGCGACGGAGGCGAACACGATGGTCTTGCCGGTGCCGGTGGGCAGCACCAGCAGGGTGCGGAGACGGCCATTTTCCCACTCGGTGTGGATGCTCTTCCGGGCGGCTTCCTGATAGGGGCGCAGAGCCTGTTTTTCTCCCATCAGAATGCCCCCTGCGTCCAGCCCTGAGAGGGCGCGGCTTTCTCTTCAGGCGGCGGCAGGAAGCGGATGACTTCATTGCTCTGGCCGGGGTCGCCGCTCTTCTTGACGTAATCGTGGACGCCCAGCTTGCAGCGGCCTTTGGCGCCGACGACCTCGTTCCAGCGGGGGCGGAAGGTGTCGCCCTTCCTGCACTGGCCGATGCTCTCGAAGAATGCGCCCAGCAGGCCCTGGGTCTTGGTGTGGAGGAAGAGACGGTGGGTGACGGTGGTGTCGCCCAGAGCGCCACCGAAAATTTTCAGCGTCAGCTTTGCCATCGAGCAGGGAGGCAGCTTGGCGCTGCCCTCGAAGCGGGCGCGCTCCATCCCGGTCACTTCGAAGTAGTATTCGCCCTCGGGCAGGAGCACGAAGTCCTGCGAGACGTTGGTAAATTCGTCGTCCCAGCCAAGAGCGCGGTCGGTAGTGGTATTCATGTCAGCCATAAGTATTCTCCTTTATAATAATGTGTGAACCTCTCAGTCTGCCTGCGGCAGCCAGCTCCCCTGTCAGGGAAGCCTAAGAGGAAGAAATCAGAAAGGCAGGTCCCGGTTGTCCAGCACCATCTGAAGCACCTGCGGCCATGCGGCCACGAGACAGCCCTCCACAAAGTCGGCGGGGTAGTCCCTGATGGGCATATCTTCCGGGAAATAGCCCCGCTTGCCCACAACGAACTGCAATTCTTCGGGGGTGACGTTGTTGGCACTCATCAGCGCGGCCAGCTTTTCGGGGACGCCCAGCGCCATGAGGTCGGGCGTCAGCAGGGCTTCGGGAACAGTCTCCCGGGGCGATTCCGGCTGAGGCTTGGGCTGCGGTGCTGTTGCGCTGGGAGGGGGAAGAATGTCCTTTTCGGCGGGTGCTGCGGGCTTCGGGGCGGCAGGCGGCGCAGAGACCGGACCGGTGATGCAGTGGGCGATGCTGGCGTAGTCGAAGGGGACTTCATCCGGCAGGCCGAAGCGGTTCTTGGCGTCCCAGCAGGCGTGGTGGGTGGTGTAGAGCACCCGTTTGCCGCCGGTGGCTTTGTTCTTGGCGTTGGGGCCGCTGCCGCTCTTTTCTACGATGGTCTGGTAGTTGGCGAAGAGGAGCATATCGCACCACTCCCGCAGGAGGGGTTCAGTCTGCTTGGTGGTTTTCATGGTCCAGCGGTCATAACTGCCCGCAGCGTCCGGCTGCTCGAACTTGGTGATGGCGGCGTGGGCGAGGATCAGCACATGGTGGCCGCTGTTCAGCACCTCCTCGAGGGCATCGAGAAGCCGGCCGAACTCCTCCTTTACGTAGGTGTAACCCTTGCCGTAGCCGAAGCCCTCGAGGCCGTCCACCTTGGCTTTGGCGCAGATGGCGTTGATGGCCAGACGCTCGGCCCAGTCGGCGGTGTCGATGACCAGCGTACCGCAGGAAACTTCGCCCCGGGTGACGGCCCGCACCTCGTCCAGCAGCATGGCCCAGCTGGTGGGCTGGGGCAGGCGGGCAACATTGAGCCGCTTGGTGCCGCCCTCGGTGTCGATGAAAACGGGGTCCGGGAAGTGAGAGGCAAATGTGCTCTTGCCGATGCCCTCGGGGCCGTACAGCACGACCTTGACCGGGGTGTTCAGAATGCCGGTGGTGATGGAATAGTTGCTCATCAGAAAGCTCCTTTCGTCCATGTTCTGGTCTGCGTGGGTGCGGCGGACAGGACAGGCAGGTCAGCACCCTTGACCATGCCGTCCTCAATGATGATCTGGCACTCGCTGCCGGTGGAGACGCGGGTGGCGATGGCCTGCAGCCCCTCCGCTTCGAGCCAGCGCCCGAACTCTTCCAGCGTGGTCATGTCCATCTGCTCGAGCTTGTCCAGAAGGACAAAGCCGCAGTCCGGGTTGAGCCGCCGGACGATGGCCGCGGCCACCCGGAGCTGGTCGCTGCCGGACATATCCCGCCAGCGCTTGCCTTTATAAGTAAGAGCGCCGTCCTCCACACTCAGCTCCGGCAGGGGCAGGTCAGCACCGTTCAGCAGGGCCAGGCGCTCTTTGCGCTTCTGCTCGATGGCATCCGTAAGCTTGTCGTAGTCGCTGGCGTACTTGGCGGCTTCGTCTTCGGCGCGGGCTTTTTCGAGGTTGGCCCGGACTTTCCGGTTCGTCTCCTCAATGCTCTGGATAGAGGCTTCCAGTTCGGCAGTGGATTCGTCCTGAAGGTCTTCGGTAGATTTCCGGGCGGCGTAGAGGTCAGTGGTCAGCGCGGCCTGCTCTTCCGTCAGATGTGCAAGCTCTGCTTCCAGCTGCTCCCGGCGCTGTGCAAGGGTGCGGCTCTTGGTTTCCAGCTGAGAAAGCTGGCTGCGCTTGCGCTGATTCTCCCCGTTCCGGGCCAGAATATCCTGCTGCTGGCGGATAAGGTCAGAGGCGCTGAGGGGCTGTTCGGGAGCGTCGGGGTAGGAGATGAGCTCATCGGCAAAGTGCTTTTTCTGCTGAGCCAGCTGGCCGGTGAAGGTGCGTTTGTCGTAGATTCTTTTGATCTCCATATCCCGGAGATGCAATTCATTCCCGATGCCGATGATGCGCAGCAGGATGTCAGCCTTTTCCTTGTCGCTGGCCTCCATGAAGCGGGGTAGATCGAGGGCCAGCGGCTCGACAAAAGCGTTCAGCAGCTGCTGGCCGCTGCGGCGGCCGGTGGGGTCGGTGACGGTGAGGCTGCTGTTCTTGCCCTTGCGCTCCACGACGACCCCGTTGGAGAGAGTGACGCGGAGGTGGGCGGGAGCGACGGCACCATCCCGCTGGGCCGCGTTCGGGCGAAATTTTTCGCCGCCAAGCGCCCATGCCAGCGCGTCGAGAACGCTGGTCTTGCCCTGGTTGTTGTTGCCGCCCACGAGGGTGAGACCGGTGGGGGCCGGAGTGAGTGCGACGGCCTTGATGCGCTTGACGTTTTCGGCCTCGAGGGCCGTGATCTTTACAGACATCTGGATACCTCCCCTTGAATTTGTCCTAATGTGCGTACGAACTGATTGATCGCGTTTTCCCGCTGTTCACCCGGCAGCTTGCCGAACAGCGGCTTTATGGACTGCGCGAGATTTGTGATGGAGCGCCCGGCCAGAAGGATGCTGTCGTAGGCGTCGCGAGCGTCCTGCTCCTGTGTGGCTTTGTAGTCGGCGGTCATGCCGTCGGCCATTTCCTTGGCCTGCCGGACGACTTCGTCCTTGTCCACCACAGCTACGATGGGCTGCTTCCGGGCGGCTTCGGCCTCGGATCTCCACTTTTCGGCATGACGCTTGGCCGCTTCGGCTACCTGACGGGAGCCGGCAAGCTGGTTTTCCGCGTCCTTGGCGCGGGCTTCGGCCTTGCTCTGCATCTTCCATGCTTCCTCTTCCCGGGCTTCGGCGGCGTCTAACCGGCTTTTGAGCTGATCGTTCTGTTCGGTCAGACCTTTAATGTCGGCGTGGGCGGCTTCCAGCTGAGCATTTGCGGTATTCATTGCGTCCCGCGACTCCTGCTCCTGAATGCAGGCGCTCTTCAATCTGGCCTGCGTTTCGTTCAGCTTGTACTCTTTGGCCTTGAGCTGGGCTAAAAGTTCCTGCACCCGCTGGCTGTCTCCGGCGGCTTCGACCAGCTGCCCAGCGCAGCCGCTGCGGGCGATGAGGTTCAAATCTTTGCGGGTCAGCTCTGGCAGCTGTTTTAATTCCGCAACTGTTGCGGAATTAAAAGCGTCACCGTTTTTGACCATCGTGCGGGCGCTGCCTTCGCTGAGTCCCTTGCTCTCATACCACTTTGTCCATGTACCGCCGCCATACCGGCCCGCCTTGGCAGTCAGAGCGTGGATCCGGGCGAGGTAGATGCAGGAGATCAGGTATTCGTCCTGCGCCGCACCATAGTGCAGATCAAACTGCTGGTCGGCTTCGGTGGCCTGCTGGGATAAATCGCCCAGAGCCGAGAAGTCAAAGCTGGGGACAGCTGCGGATGCATAAGAAGTCTCCGCAGGAACAACAGGGGCCGATGCGCTGCTCTGCGGGGACAGCGCGGGGGTCAAGCCGTTTGCAGCCGCCTCGCTCGCCGAGGTGGTCGGTGTTGCCGCCGCCGAACTGCTGGCAGCAGGGCTTGTCATGGTCGCAGCAGCATCCGCAGTCGGGGCAGTTGTACATTCGGATCCCTCCTCTACCGGGTCGATGGGCGCGTTCTTGCAGGGCTTGGCATCCATGAGGGCGGTGAGCATCTGATTCGGGAGTTCGTAGTCGTCCATCGGGGTGAACTCGTCGCTGGTCAGAAACACTTCCGGGGCCAGTCGCTTTTCAACTGCCCTGGCCTTGTCGAACTTCTGGGCCATCAGATGGCTTTCCTTCCAAGCCTGTGCAGATTCGTCCCAGCGCCAAAAGCGCCCCCGGGTATAGGCATAGTAAACGTCGTTACTGTTCTGGCTGATGATCATACCTCTACCTCCGCGCCTTTCAGGCGGTCCAGCATCTCGGTCTGCAATGCGGGGCGCAGGGGCTGGAGGGTGTTGTTTTTCCAGCCGTAGCACAGGATGGTGCCGTAGATCCGCTGCCCGCGATAGATGCGGTTCAGACCCCGGCCATAGATGGGGTACACCAGCACCGCAGGGGTGCGGGGCAGAACTTTCTGCGCGCAGGGACACTGCAAAAGTGCTTCCATGCCTTGCAGCGTGTCCGGCAGGGTAGTCACGACCGGGTCTTTGCCCGGCTCGATAAGAATACCTTTCATCTCTTGTAAAAACCTCTAAAGTGTGTTATTCTTCGGGGTGATGGGCTAGAAAAGCCATCATCCCTTTGCAGGCTCGCCGGTGTTCCAGCACCGACGGGCTTTTTTGCGTTCATGCGTCCCTCCGGTTCTGCCGGTACTCCGGCTCTTCGGTGCGGGCGTGGCGGCGATCGATGTACCTGCGGCGCTGCACTTCGCGCTCTGCGGCATGGTCGCCCAGCTGGACGAAGAACAGCGCCAGCAACAGCAGCACCATCGCGGTGATGAAGTCGGTGTCGGAGATGACACCGAGGGCTTCGATGCTGCCTGCAAAGCCAAGTGCGTACAGCATCCCGACGGCACCGCTGGCAACCGCCAGCCAGTACCAGACGCCAGATTTGATTCTCATGCGGATGCCTCCTTTTTATTTCTGCGGCACACCCAGCTGCACCAGCAGGGCGGGGACGTTGATCATGATGCACCGGCCACTCTTGATGTGAGGAATGGTGCCTTTATCGAGCTCTTTGCGCAGGTAGTATTCCGAAAGCCCGGTGGCCCGGGCAGCATCGCGGACATTCATAAACGGGGTAGAGGGGACGGGAGGCGTATGCTTCCTCATAGTGGTCACTCCTTTTTATGAGTCAAGAGATAATGTTCGATTTTTTCGCAGATGGAGCAAATTGCTGTATAAAATTTGACTTTCTGTTCGGCAACGAGTATTTTAATAACTAGAATGAGTTTTTTCATGAGACCTCCAGTGGTCACTCCTTTTTCTCAGTGGTAAAGATGTCGGCCAAGATCTGGTCGAAAGCGGGCAGGCCAAAGGCGACGATTTTCAACTGGTCAATGCGGCTGTCAAGCTCGGCCTGTGCTCGCTGCACAAGGCCCTCGGCCTGACGGAGGCTGTCACAGATTTTGCCATAGTTGGCCTTGGCCTGAATGAAGCGAGCTTTGTAATCATCGCGGTGCTTGATGAAGTCATTGCGCAGGTCAGTGACCTCCGCAAGTTGCTCCTTTGCGGTGCTGACAGCCTGAATGGCTGCGGTCAGACGCTCGTTGGTGGCTTCCAGCTGCTCAATGTGCTGCTGGGCCTTGACGGTCTCATATACGCCGTTTCTGCGCAGAGCGGGCAGCACCTCGCTTGTGACCCAGTGCTTGAAGGTTTTGGCCTTCGGCATCTTGCTGCTCAGGATCAGGCTGTAAAGGCCGGACTCGTTGATGATGAGCATCGCCTGCTCGCCACCCGGGGTGCCTTGAATCGGGGCAACCTTCTGGTCATCGGTGTCTACATGGCGGGCGATGGCATTCTGGGGTTTGGCGTACCCCAGTGCCACGGCAACGTCCTTGCCGACCAGCCACGGTGTGCCGTCCAGCTCGACCGTGCGCACCTGCCCGAACTCGGGGTTTTCGAAAATCTGTAGATCGTTCATGTGGGATGTATCTCCTGTTTATGGAATTTTGGGGTTAGATGTTGCGTTGGAGCAGATAGTCGATAGAACAGTTGAACATTTCGGACATCTTCTCAAGTTTAGACTGCGGGATATTTCCACGGACCATCCAGTTGTAAACAGTCTTTCTGGTAACACCCAGCGCGGCGGCAAGTTCCTCAATGGTCATTTTTCTGCGGCTTCGCTCTGCATTGATGTTGGGATAAAGCAATCTCTAAAACTCCTTTCGTGTATTTTGCTACTCGAATTGAGTAACTGCAATTATAATATACCCAGAATGAGTAATTGTAAAGCAGAAAAATACCCAAATCGAGCAGACGATTTTTGTTAATACTGCTCAATTTGGGTATTCACGTTGACTAATTACTCAAAATGTGTATTATAATATACATAGAGAGTAAGGAGGTAATGGCTATGAATCGAATCCCTAAACTCAGAAAAGAACGTGGGATAAGCATGAAACAGGCCGCTGAACAGCTTGGAATGCCCTATACAACGTATGTTAATTACGAAAAAGGAACACGTCAGCCAAATTCTGAGACGCTGATTGATCTGGCTAATTTCTACAATACGTCTATCGATTATATGCTTGGGAAAAGCAACAAGCGTATCGATGGGCACACTCTGGATATTGTAAATGAGATAGATCAGGATATTCTTGCAGAGACTGGTAATATCAAGGACGCCTTGCGATTACAAGCAGAAAAAGATGCAGGGACTGTCATCCCGCCGGGCTTTCAGCCTATGCCGGCAATGGACACTGTGCCGCTAGTAGGGCGTATTGCCTGTGGCACGCCCATTACAGCGGAGCAGAATGTGGAATGTATGGTCTGTGTGCCGTCCAACTGGCGGGCTACTTTCACGCTGACCTGTAAGGGAAACAGTATGGAGCCGCGCATTCATGATGGCGATCTGGTAGCGATCCGCAGCCAGCGAGAAGTGGAAAACGGCGAGATCGCTGCCGTGCGCATCGGCGACGAAGCTACATTGAAGCACGTTTACCTGCACGATAGTTTCATTGAGCTGCGCCCGGAGAATCCGGCATTTGAAAGCATCATCCTCACCAAAGAGGAGATGAACAGTATTGTGATCGAAGGCAAGGCTGTTGGACTTTGCCGGGATATATAAAGCAGAGAGGAATATTAAAAGATGGCAAAATGTACCCGGTGCGGGAAAAAGGGTATTTTTCTTAAATTGACAAACGGCCTTTGTGATAATTGCACCTTAGAGGTTTGGAAGGAAAAGGAAAGAGCTTCAATGGAAGCTCAGTATGCACAGCAACGAGTGGAGCAGCAAGCTCAGCTGGAAAAAGAACGGGCAGATATGCAGCTTCGGATGAAGCAGGAGCAGGCGGCTCTTCAGGCTCAGCTCGATGCCATGTCGGCTAAATTATCAGATCAGAAAGCATTATTTGCACAAATCTCCGCAGAGGCTTACGCCGAAGGCACATCGAGAGCTGAAGCGGAGAACGAAAAGCTGAAGGATCAAAGTCTCCAGTTACAGTCGTGCGTTGATACGACAAAGAAAAATCTTTTGGAGCTTCTTACAAAAGAAGAAAATTATCGCCGCAGTGTAGCAAATGCAGAGCAGAAGGTGCGTCGCAGCAAAGAGCTGGTCAAGGCTATCCAACATGCAAACGAGGACTTTGGGATTGAAGGGGAGGACAAAAATGTTGAACGGCTTTTGAGAGCTGCCGATGAACTAATGAGTCCGACCGTAAAACTGCCTCTCCAGTGCTTCGGCATGAAGGATCTTCGAAAGCGGTACAAGGAAAACGAAAAGAATATTCAAGCAACATTTGAGAAATACAAAGACCGCTATACCACCAAAGCAAATATCACAATTTATCGTTTGATGGTCATCGCTCTGTCGGCAGAGCTTCAGAATGTGCTGAACAACATCGGATTTGGAAAGTTGGACGATGCACTGGCGGATATTAAGACCATAACAAATAAATATTATGCCATTGCAACCGATGGAAATCAGAGCATTGCACCGACCGTCAAGAAATTCATTGGAGAACTGGACTATTACTTCCAAGAGGCTGTAAAAATCGAATACGAATATTATGTTCAGAAAGAGCGTGCAAGAGAAGAGCAGCGTGCTATTCGTGAGCAGATGCGGCAGGAAGCTGAGGAACGCCGAGAACTGGAACGACAGCAAAAGCAAATTGAAAAGGAAGAAAGCAAATTCCATGACCAAATCAGCCAGTTGACTCAGCAGGTAGAAGTTTCTGTGGATGATGAAAAGACCGCCCTGCTAAAGGCCCGTATCGAAGAGCTGCAAAAGCAGTTGGCCGCAGTGTCTGAACAAAAGGAAAAAATCGTCGAACTGCAAAATGGTAAAGCGGGCAATGTTTATGTTATCAGCAATATTGGTTCGTTCGGCGAAGGGGTTTTCAAAATTGGCATGACGCGTCGTCTGGAACCTATGGAGCGTGTGCATGAACTTGGCAGCGCCAGTGTGCCGTTCCCGTTTGATGTGCATTCCATGATTTTTTCTGATGATGCTGTGAGTCTCGAAACAAAGCTGCATCACATCTTGAATGACCAGCGTGTGAATAAAGTCAACCTTCGCAAGGAGTTCTTCCGAGTTTCACTGGATGACCTCGAAAAGCTGGTTGCTGAAATCGCACCGACGGCAGAGTTTAAGCGAACTGTCTTGGCTGAGCAGTATCGTCAAAGCCTTTCCATTACCCATGTGTCAGATGATACTGATACGGAGATCTCTGATGATGAAGAGGATTATATGGACGTAGCAGAGTGAAATATTGTAAGGCTGAATAAATAAAAACGCCCCGGTGTTCCAGCACCGAAGCGTTTCATAAGCGGCTCACCCTTGCGGGGTCATCGCACACTCAAGCAATGCGATTATACCTCTTTTGGGCGGGCTTGTCAAAGTGTACCCAAACGGAGGTGTATTTTTATGGCGAGTTTTAAGGAGAAACTTGACAAAAACGGAAACCGCATCTACGAGGTGCAGGCCAGCAATGGGCGAGGGCGGCGTGTCTGGCGTACCTTTCGCCCTGAGCCGACATGGAGCAAGCGCACCATTGAGCGGGAGCTGCAGAAGTTTGCTGCTGAGTTAGAGCAGCAGCTGGCGGATGGGGAAGTGCTGACCCGTGAAGAGACTGCGCAAAAGGCCGCTGCGGAGGCCGTAGAGGCTGCCAAAATCAAAACCTTTCGGCAATATGCCGAAGCTGTCTATCTGCCTGAGAAAGCCGCCATGCTGGCAGAGAAGACCCGTGCCAGCTATACACAGCTGTTAGAACAACACGTTTTTCCGGCTCTGGGCCATGTGCTGCTGCCGGAGATCACCCCGGCCATGATAAAGGCGTTACTTTCCAGTCTGTCAGAGGAGCTTGCCTTCGCCAGCGTGACAAAGGTGTATGCTGTACTACATAACCTGTTTAAGGCTGCCTTGCTGGATGATACGATAGACCGGAATCCAATGGACAAGGTTCCGCGCCCCCGGAAGTCGAAGGATGCAGCCCTTCCTACAGAGCACAAGGCTTTTACTGCAGAGGAGACGCGGTATATTCTGCGCTGTCTGGATGGCGAGCCGCTCAAGTGGCGGGCGTTTATCCTGCTGCTTATCGATACGGGCTGCCGCCGGGGCGAGGCCTGCGGGCTGCAATGGCAGTCGGTGGATTTTGATACCAACACGATCACCATCGAGAGGAATCTACAGTACACCTCCGAGCGGGGCGTGTACGAGACTCTGCCCAAAAACGGCAAGACCCGCGTTGTAGACATCTCGTCTGACGTGGCCGCGCTTTTGCAGGAGCTGCGGCAGAGTCAGCTGGTAACGGTGCGCTGGGCATTTACACAGGACGATAGCCCGGAGCCTATGCACCCAGACACTCCAACTCGTTACTTCCAGCGATTTGGCAAACGGTATGGGATAGAGCACTTCCACCCGCACAAGCTGCGCCACACGTCCGCCAGTCTTGCCATCACCAACGGTGCCGATGTAGTCAGCGTCGCCGCGCGGCTGGGGCATTCTGACAGCAGCACCACGCTGCGGATGTACGCCCATGCCAACGAGGACAGCATCCGCCGGGTCGGTCAGACGGTAAGGAAAGCCTTGAAGCAGCCAGAAAAGAAGAAAGCTTGAATTTGATTCTGTTTTGTCGTGTCTCTTGATGACTCATATTCATCCTATAAACAGGATACTTAAAAACCGCAACTTGACCGCAACAAAAACCGCAACATCCTCGAAAAATCGAAGCAATTAACGAGATTGCACGATACAGCATCGGACAAACAAAATAATTGCATCACGCAATTTATTTGACAATGAAACAGCACGACACAACACATTAAAAGTCCCTTTTATAGCTCGTAATGAGCAGGTCGTCCGTTCGAATCGGATCAGTAGCTCCAAAGTAAAATCCCCGAAAAGTGGCTTCGTGCCTGGCTTTTCGGGGATTTTTGTTTGGCTGGGACGCCGAGCATTTTCAATCTCACTCACTCTCAAATAATTCGCGAGGTGTTATATCGAGGATGTCACAAAGTCCGAAGGCTATCTCTGCTTTGGGGAAGCTTACGCCGTTTTCATAATTGCTGACTGCACCCGTTGTAATGCCAAGCTTATCTGCAAGCTCCTGCTGCGTGAGCCCGGCACGCTTCCGGCCCTCACGGATGATAATGGAAGCGCGTGTGGGTTTGGACATATGTTTCACCTCGATCCAATCATAAAAAGAAAATACTCGAAATAAGAACTCATTATCAAGTTTATACCATTTTTATAGTGAAATGACAAGAATCCTCTCAATATGTGTTGCGCGGGCCACAAAAATATCAAAATGCAATCGAAACAGCTGCCCTAGAGACGGCTTTGAAATGGCTGATAGAGCAGGTTTCGAGTGCTCTGCCAAACCGCCATATGCGGTTGAAAAATTTTGTGCAATTTTCATAGTTTTCTTCGCGCTGTTTTGGTGGTACAATAGAGACAGAATCTAGTGACATTCAGGAGGAGCCGCATGGCAGAAAAGAGCATTGAATTAGACAGCGTAGAGATCGCAGCCGCCGTATTCGGGAACTGTGACCGGAACATCCGTATGCTGGAGAAAGAATTTTCGGTGACGGCGGTGTGCCGCGGTACGATGCTGCGCATTTCGGGCGAACCGGCCAATGTTGCAGCTGCGGCCCGTGCTGTGGAGGGGATGCTTCTCCTTATCGAGAACCATACACCGCTGGAAGACCAGACGGTGCGCTACTGCCTGAGCCTTGCGCATGACGGTGAGGAAAAGCGCGTCCGGGAGCTGACCGAAGATTTCGTGACGGTGACGGTCAAAGGCCGGCCTATCCGTCCCAAGACCCTGGGCCAGAAAGAGTACCTCAACTCCATCCGGAACAACGCCATCACCTTTGGTGTCGGCCCGGCGGGTACCGGCAAGACCTACCTTGCTGTGGCCATGGCTGTCAAGGCGTTCAAGGCCAAAGATGTTTCCCGCATCGTGCTGACCCGCCCGGCGGTGGAGGCAGGGGAGAAGCTGGGCTTTCTGCCCGGTGACCTGCAGCAGAAGGTAGACCCCTATCTGCGGCCTCTGTACGACGGCCTGTTCGATATGCTGGGCGCAGAGACCTATGAGCGTCTCGTGGAAAAGCAGATCATCGAGGTTGCACCGCTGGCCTATATGCGCGGTCGGACGCTGGACGATTCCTTCATCATCCTCGACGAAGCGCAGAACACCACCCCGGAGCAGATGAAGATGTTCCTCACCCGTATGGGCGTCGGCTCTAAAGTGGTCGTTACCGGCGACGTCACTCAGATCGACCTGCCCGACCGCACCCGCAGCGGCCTTGTGGATGCACTTCAGGTCCTCAAGGGCGTGAACGGCATCGCGCAGTGCTACTTCACTGAAAAAGACGTGGTGCGCCACCGTCTGGTGCAGGAGATCATCAAAGCCTACGAGGCCGCTGCCCACCCGGCTAAGCACTGAACCCTATGAAAAAACAACCCCGGCGGCATACCACAGAAATCGGGGTATTCGCTCAATAGAATGTAGAAACGAAAGGAGCGGACGATTTATGTCCAATAAAGTTTTGATCACCAACTCGCAGAAAGCGATCAAGGTCCCCTCGGGCCTTCGCATCCTCATCCGCCGCGCCTGCAACGCTGTGCTGGAATATGAGCATTTTGACGACCCGGCGGAGATCAGCGTGACCTTCGTGGACAACGCAGCCATTGCTGAGCTGAACAACCAGTACCGCAACAAGCCGATGCCCACTGATGTTTTGAGCTTCCCTCTGGGGGAGAACGGCGTTTATGATGTGGACGAGAACAACGGCTGCAAGATGCTGGGCGACATCGTCATCAGCATGGAACGTGCACAGGAGCAGGCGACTCTCTACGGCCATCCGCTGCAGAGAGAGGTCGCTTTCCTGACGGTCCACTCCATGCTCCATCTGCTGGGCTATGACCACGAGAACGGCGGTCTGGAAGCTATGCGGATGCGTGAGAAGGAAGAAGCTGTCCTCACTCAGCTGGGTCTGCCCCGCACGGTGAGCTACACGGAATAAAAAGACAGGAGTTCTATTTTGAAAAACGAAACACCGATCCAGGGCCATTATGATACATCCTCTGTGTTCGTGGCGGTCATTGGCCGCCCGAACGTGGGCAAGTCCAGCCTGACGAATCTGCTGGTGGGGGAGAAGGTGGCTATCGTTACCTCCAAGCCCCAGACTACCCGTACCCGTATTACTGGCGTCATCACCCGGGGGCCTTTGCAGTACGTTCTGCTGGATACCCCCGGCGTGCATAAGCCCCACAATAAGCTGGGCAAGCGGATGGACAAGACGGCCAGCGACTCCATTGCTGACGTCGATGTGTCCATGATGCTGTTCGAGCCCTACGGCGCGCTGAATGAATCGGAGATGGTTCTGGTCGAGGCTCTGAAAAAGGGCGGCCCGGCCATCGCGGTCATCAACAAGACCGACCTCGTCAAAGACCCGGCGGACCTCGAGGCCCGCAAGGCGGAGCTGAAGGCCCTGGGCGTCTTTGATGATGTCTATACCGTCAGTGTCCGCGATAATGACCACTGCGAGGAACTGTTCGACGCCCTGAGCCGCTATGCCGTGGAAGGCCCACATTATTTTGACGATGATGCCTACACCGATATGCCTGAGAAGGAGCTTGTAGCGGAAGTTATTCGCGAAAAGGCTCTGCTCTATATGCGGGACGAGATCCCGCACGGCATTGCGGTCGTGGTCGAGCGCTTCAAGGAGCGCCCCGGCACCGACCTCGTGGACATCGACGTGAACATCTACTGTGAGCGGGAGAGCCACAAGGGCATGGTCATCGGCAAGGGCGGCGCGATGCTGAAGAAGATCGCCAGTGCAGCCCGCACCGACTGCGAGGAATTCCTCGGCTGCCGCGTCAACTTACAGTGCTGGGTGAAGGTCAAAGCCGACTGGCGCGATAACGAGTTCATGCTCAACAATTTCGGCTTTAAGCAGCAGCCCAACCGCTGAGCATCATAACAGGACAGATTTCCCGGGGATAGCGCAGTACCCTAGAGGTGATACTATACCTTAAAGAAGGGAGTGTTGTCCGATGGATGTGGAACTCAGCTGGCAGACGTTTGCCTGCACCGGTGATATTCTGTGTTATCTGGACTACAGGCGGCAGCACGCTCAGCAGCGGCTCACCGCCCCGGCAGGAGAAAAAACAGATGGATACCATTGTGACCCCGGGCCTTGTCCTGAAAGAGACCCGGTATAAAGAATCAGACCGGATCATCACGCTTCTGACGCCGGGGCTGGGAGTCATCTCGGCCTCTGCGCAGAGCAGCCTGCGGCTGAAAAGCAAACTGTTCAGCGCCTGCGGGCTTTTTTGTTACTCGGAGTTCGTGCTTGTCCCCGGACGGAATATGTATACAGTGCGAGAGGCGGATGTCAAAAACGTCTTCCACGGCATCTCGTCCTCCATCGAAGGGATGAGCCTTGCCATGTATATGGCGGAAATGGCCTCGGCGCTTTCGCCCACAGGAGACGAAGCCGCAAAAGAATTGAGGCTCCTTCTTAATTGCTTTTACATGATAAGCGAGAAAAAGGCCGACCTCCGGGTCATCAAGGCCGTATTTGAGCTGCGTACTATGAGCGAGTGCGGATTTCTGCCGCAGCTGGTCTACTGCCGCGACTGCGGCACCTACGACGGCCCGGCCTTTTATCTCGACCCGGCGGAGGGCTGTCTGCTCTGCGAATCATGCGCCCAAAAGGCGGGGAAAAAGTGCAATCTGGACGCCGGAGCGCTGTTTGCGCTGCGGCATATCTGTCTGGTAGAAGATAAAAAGATATTCGGCTTCCGTATTTCCGTCGGCAGTCTGGCGAAACTCTCTACAGCAGCAGAGCAGTATGCGCTGACCCATCTGGACAAGCCGTTGAAAAGCTACGACTTTTTGAAATCTGTCCTGCCATAACCATTTGAAATCGATTTGATATAAGGAATTACTATGGAAACAAGTTATTTGAAAACGCTGGAACTGGACAAGATCATTGCCCGGGCGGCGGAGGGCTGTGTGTGCAGGGAGTCCCGCGAAAAGCTCCTTGCCATCGAGCCTCAGTGCGACCCCGATGAAGTGCGGTATGCGCTGGAACAGACCGATGCCATCAATTCACTGCTCATCAAGAACGGCTCGCCCCGCTTCGGTGGAGTAGAGGGCGTCAGTCAGCTGGCCGCCCGCGCCGTCAAGGGCGGTGTCCTCTCAATGGGTGAACTGCTGATGGTGGCCGGTGCGCTTCGCAACTTTCAGAACCTCGTCAGCTGGTATGGCTCTTCGGAACACGATGCACTTCCGACGGACGACTTATTCTATGCGCTGGCTCCTCAGCCGGGCCTTGAGCAGCAAATTTCGAGTGCCATCCTTGCACCGGATGCGATGGCAGATACGGCATCGCACACCCTGAACGACCTGCGCAAGAAGATCCGTGCGACTGAAAACAGCATCCGCGACCGTCTGGAAAGCATGGTCCGGAATATGGACACCTCCAAGTACTTACAGGAGAGCGTCGTCTCCATTCGTAATGGCCGTTATGTCGTTCCTGTCAAAAGCGAGTATCGCGGAGAGGTGAGCGGTATCATCCATGACGTCTCGTCTACCGGTGCGACCGTCTTCGTCGAGCCTCAGGCTGTTGTGGAGGCAAACGCACGCATCCTTCAGTACCGCGCACAGGAAGCCCAGGAAATCGAGCGTATCCTGGTAGCATTTACCGGTCAGGTCGCAGCCATTGAGCCGCAGTTCCAGTACAGCTATAAGGCCATGCTGGAAATCGACGTCCTGCTTGCAAAAGCCCGCCTTGCACTGGATATGAAGGCGTTCAAACCCACTGTCCGGACGGATACGTCGTTCTCGCTCATCCGGGCGCGTCATCCGCTCATCGACGCAAAGAAGTGCGTTCCTGTCGATATTTCGCTGGGCAGGGAATATGATTCGCTCATCATCACTGGCCCCAACACCGGCGGTAAGACCGTCACTCTGAAAACGGCCGGTCTGCTTTGCGCGATGGCGCAGTGCGGCTTCCTCATCCCGGCGGATGAGCGCAGTGAGATCTGTGTCTTCGACGAATTCCTCGTGGACATCGGCGATGAGCAGAGCATTGAGCAGAGCCTGTCCACCTTTTCCGGTCATATGAAGAAGATCACCGGCATCCTTGAGCTTGCCATGCCCCACACGCTGGTGCTTCTGGATGAGCTTGGCGCCGGTACCGACCCGGCGGAGGGTGCGGCACTGGCTGTTGCCATCATCGAAGAGCTGCGCCGCCGCGGTGTGCTCCTGATGGCCACAACGCACTATGCAGAATTGAAGGTGTTCGCTCTCGAGACAAAGGGCGTCGTCAACGCCAGCTGCGAGTTCGATTTGGAGACGCTGCGCCCCACCTATAAGCTCAGCGTCGGCGTTCCGGGCAAGTCCAACGCTTTCCTTATCAGCGAAAAGCTTGGCATCCCGGAGCGGGTCATTGAGGCGGCACAGCAGCATCTGTCCGCAGAAGACAAGCGTCTGGACGCCGTTCTGGGCCAGCTGGATGATTTGAAGCTCCAGCTCAAAGCCAGTCAGGACGAGGTGGAAGGCCTGAAAAACGAGGCCGCCCACCAGCTGGATGCAGCCCGTCAGAAGCGCGATGAGCTTATCCAGCAGGGCGAGAATGAGCTGGAAGCTGCCCGCGCCAAGGCCCGCGCACTGGCGCAGGAGGTCGAGAGCAAGGCTTACGCTCTGACGGATGAGCTGCGCCAGCTCCAGAAAGACGAGCGGATGAGCACCCAGCAGAAGGCTCAGCGCGCCCGTGAAATCGCCAAGAAAGAGTCCGAAAAGCTCTTTATGGGGACTGAAGTGGTACACAATCCGGTCAAGGAGTTCGTTTCGCTGAAGGAAGTCAAGGTAGGGCAGGAGGTCTGCATCGCAGAGCTGAACCAGCTGGCTACCGTGCTCTCTCTGCCGGATAAAAACGGCGATGTTCTCGTACGGGCCGGCATCATCAAGACGAAAGTGCCGCTCAAAGGCCTCAAGCAGCCGGAAAAGCTGGTCAAGGAGACGAAGCCTCAGACCAAGGCACAGCAGCGTTACTCCCGCCTGACCGGCGACGCCAGCCGGCCCAATGGCAGGGTAGAGCGCGTGCAGCGCACGGCAAAGATGGAATGCAACCTGCTGGGTCTTACCGTAGACGAGGCGCTGCCGGAGGTGGATTCCTTCATCGACCGTGCGATTTTGAACGGCCAGACTGTGGTATATCTCATCCACGGCAATGGTACCGGCGCACTGCGCACTGCTATCCATAAGCATCTGCGGGGAAACCGAATGGTCAAGAGCTTCCGTCTGGGCCGTTACGGCGAGGGCGAGAGCGGCGTGACCGTCGTCGAGCTAAAGTAAGCCGATGGCAGGACGTTCAAATCCAAGACACGCACGCCGGAGAAAACAGTGCGGCCCGTCCACTGCGACGGTCATCGGCCTTTTGGTGTGCGTCGTCTGCTTCAGTGCAGCATTTTTCCTTTGGAAAGCAGCGCTGTCCGGCTTCGGGCGAAATGAGAGCGGGGAAGAACCTTTCCGGCCTGTGGTGGGCGACCCGCCCTACCGGGTCTGCATTGATGCCGGCCACGGCGGAAGCGACCCGGGTGCAAGGGGAGTCGTCGAAGAAAAAGAGATGACGGCCCAGACCTCCGAGGCTCTGCTTACGCTGCTGGAGGCCGACCCTAATTACATCCCGCTGCGTTCCCGTGAAAGCTATGATGTCACCGCAAAGCCCAGCGAGCGGGCAGAGGCCATCAATGCCCAGAGCCCGCAGCTGCTGCTGTCCATCCACGGCAACTCCGCGCCGGAAGGCTCTACCGCTGCAGGCTTTGAGTGTTATCCGTCCGTCCCGGGCCGTACATGGCATCAGGAGAGCTATTACTTCGCGCAGCAGCTGGCGCAGGGAATGCAGGCCGCAGGCGCAAAGCTCCGCGGCCACGGCGGCATCCGGTACATTTATTATCAGGGCGAGGTAAAGCAGCTTGTAGAGAGTACCCATACCGAAGTAAGGGACGAGCGAAGCTTTACCTTGTTGGAAGATGTAAACTGTCCGGCGGTTCTGGCAGAACAGTGCTTTGTGACCAGCGAAGAGGACGTTGCACAGTTTGGCAGCGAAGAAGGCTGTAAGACAGTGGCGCGCGTTTATTATGAAGCGATCTGCGCGTACTTCGGAACACAGCCGCTGGATACACCGCTGTAAAGTCTGATGCAATGGACGCTCGCATGAAAGCGGTCTTGTCCAGCTGTATTTTACGATGCCTGCTTGGCAGGCGATCCACACGTCCCAAACGAAATGATATAAAAGAACAGCAGAGGCTCCCAAAACCTGCACCGATGACGGAACGCAGGAGAAGGGGGCCTCTGTTTTTGATTTTTATAATATTTCGTATAATGCAGGTTATACGAAATATAGGGAAGTGAAAAAGCCCTCTTTTTCGGGTTTCAGGCCTTTCCGGCGGTTTCTGAGCCTTTTGGGCTGGCTGGGCCGATTTTTCGCGTTTTGTACAGTTGTGTTATTTGAATGCATTGCTTTGTATGTTTGGTCAGCTTTTTTGTTTTACAATCGTCCAGCTGTTGTCTGTAAAAACTTTTCTGACAATAGCCATCACTTTTTGATTCCGGCCGCTCATATTTTTCAAGAGCGTTCAGTCTGCGTGGTTCCATCAATATATCCCAGCTGAAGCTTCTGATTTTTCTCGTAAAGTCTCAAAACCTCTGGAATGTCCTTAAATCGAAGCATCCACACCGAATAACCTTTGAAAAATCGTGTGGGTTCATTCGGGTTCATTCGTATCGGTAAGGCTCGAAACATCCACCCGGAAACCTTCCTGTGCGGCACCCTCAAAGGCTTCCATCGGGCCGTCCGGTGCATCATTTTCAGGCTCATCCGACGGAGAATCGGCAAATTCCCCCTTGCTCTCCCCTGTCTCCTTTGGCGTTGTATCCAAGCTTGCCTTCTTAACTTCGCCCAGCGGATTCTGCTCAATCGCTGCACGCACCTGAAATTCCTGCAGGTGTGTATAAATTTGTGTCGTGCCGACGCTGCTGTGGCCCAGAAGCTGTTTGAGGGTCAGAATATCCACGTTGCCAGTCTGATACATCAGCGTTGCGGCAGTATGGCGGAGCTTATGGGTGGAAAAACCGCGTAGACCAGCTGCTTTCATGGCGCCGGTGACCAGCTGCTCTACCCTGCGGTTTGAGATTCGCTCCTTGCGCCGCCGGGTGATAAAGACAGCTCTCTCTTTGGGGCTCAGACCCTCCATCGTGTTGCGCTTGTTCAGATAAATCTGCAATGCCTCCTTGCAGGCATCATTCAGGTAGACCATCCGCTCTTTATGGCCTTTGCCGAACAGACGGATCTGCCGCTGTTCCATGTCGATGTCACCGAGATCCATCCCCACAAGCTCCGAAAGACGCATCCCACAGTTCAAAAACAGCACGACCATGCAGTAATCCCTCTCGGGAAAATCGCTCTGGGTCTGGGTGCTTTCCAGAAGATCCATGGACTGCTCTGCCGTCAGGTATTTGGGAAGGACTTTATCCTGCTTGGGCGGCTTGATGGATGCCGTCGGATTCTCTTTGAGCAAGTCTACCTGATTGACCAGATAATCATAAAAGCCATGGAGACTTGCCAGCCGCCGGGCCGTCGAAGACTTTTTGTTGCCGCACTCGCTGTTCAGAAAGTATAGATACTCATAAACGTCTTCCTTGGTCACACTACCCCAGAAAGCCGTATCGAGCCCCTTGGGGTCGATGTCCTTTATCTCGGTATCGTCTGTTACAAGGCCGCGCCGGCGTTTCATAAAGCGGCTGAAATTGCGCAGGTCGCAGTAATAGCTGAAGGCCGTGTTGGGGCTTTTGCCTGCGATGACTTCCAGATAGCGCACATACGCGACGATGTCCGGCGAGGCATCATCAAAAGGCTTATGTTTTTCGGGATTTTTCTCGTCCAGATAAATCGACATGGTTTCCTCTTTTTATGGTCACAGACGGTCGGATTTCAGGGCATGGATGGCATCCGAGATATAGGCGGCACCGACAAGCTTCATGCCGGGATAATCGGCAGCGTTCAGATGTGCAAGGCTGTGCTTTGGTACGACGGCACGCTCAAAGCCGATACGTTCCGCTTCCCGCAGACGCTGCTCCAGATTCGGCACGCTGCGCACCTCGCCGCCAAGGCCGACTTCACCGATGGCAATGAGCTTATCGCTCACGGGGCAGTCCAGAAGCGAAGACACCATGCTCAGACAGACGGCAAGGTCGCAGGCGGTATCCCGCAGGGTGATGCCGCTGACGATGTTGATATACACGTCCAGATTGCCGAAGAAATAACCTGCACGCTTTTCCAGCACGGCGATGAGCAGGTTCATGCGGTTGTAGTCGTAGCCGCTGCAGGCTCGCCGGGGTGCCGGGAAATTCGTCTTGGTCGCAAGGGCCTGTATCTCGCTGAGAATGGGGCGGCTGCCTTCCATGGTACAGGCGACGCAGTTCCCGGAAACGCCCAGCGGACGGCCTTCCAAGAGCATCTGGGACGGATTTTCGATTTCCTCAAGGCCCTGCCCTGTCATATCAAACATGCCAAGCTCGTTGGTGGAGCCATAGCGATTTTTAGCTGCCCGCAGAATGCGGTATGGCAGCATTTTGTCTCCCTCAAAGTAAAGAACCGTATCCACAATATGCTCCATGACCTTCGGGCCTGCGATAGCACCGTCCTTGTTGACATGGCCCACGATAAACATCGGGATCTCCTGCTTTTTAGCGACAGCCAGCAGGCGGGCCGCACTCTCTTTCACCTGACTGACCGTGCCGGACGAAGACGAGATGTCCATACACCGCATGGTCTGGATGGAGTCGATGACGACCAGTTCCGGCTTTTCTTTCTCGATGAGGCCGCAGATCTCGTCTACGTCGTTTTCTGCCGCCAGATAGATGTTATCCTGCGGGACTTTCAGGCGGGCCGCACGCAGCTTGACCTGACGGACGGACTCTTCGCCCGTGATATACAGCACCGTGTGCTGGTTGGAGATGGCACCGCAGAGCTGCAAAAGCATCGTAGATTTGCCCACGCCCGGCTCACCGCTCAGCAGTACGACGCCGCCCAACACGATGCCGCCGCCTAAAACGCGGTCAAGCTCGGAAATGCCCGTCAGGATGCGGCTCTTTTCCTCGGTCGTGCTGATGTCGGCCAGACGCCTTGCCGTCAGCGAGGTGACGCCCTCCTGCCGGACAGGCGCAGCGGCTTTGCCGCCGGAAAGCCCGGCCTTGGGCGCTTCGGCGACCACATCCTCATTCATGGTGTTCCAACTGCCGCAGCTGGGGCAGCGGCCCATCCAGCGGGGGCTTGTCTCTCCACAGTTGGAGCAGACGTATACGGTTTTCAGCTTCGGTTCTTTCATTCTGAACTCTCCAAGTTGTTATATGAAGCTAACTATTGAAAAGTGACTTCGTCATTTTTATATTATCATACCACATCCGGCCCGAGGCCGCAAGAAAGCCGGGCGCTTATCCGGCCTGCATCAGACGATTTGCAAGACATACAAGGCCGGTGGCCGCACCGCAGAGCGGGCAGAGACAGACCGCCAGTAAGGCGAATTGCCCCACCAGGAGCCGTGCTCCTGCCGGATGGTTTCCCTTATCCCCTCTGCCGAAAGAGAACGCATGGATTCGGCTGCTGACCTGCAGAGCCGAGGCACCGAACAAACAGAGCGCACCCGCCGCCAGTGCCGTCGGCAGGCTGGCGGTGAGCAAAAAGAGAACGAGCTGTTTTGCCCCGAGGTTATTCAGAAGCTGCGCCGAGAGCAGGCCGGAGCCTGTCCCGTATAACATCGCAAACAGAAAGATAGGCAGCGGCCCCACTGCCGAGAGCCCCAGCAGGAGGAACACTGCCGCCGCCCCGAGGACGACAGTCAGCTCTGCCCCAAACAGTCCCACCGCCTGTGCTGTACTGGACGCCGCGAACACTCCGCGCCAGCAGTCCAGATAATAGGCAAGCGTCTCCATCTCTTCAGCGTCGCACAGCGCCTGCAGGACACCCGCCATCAGCGTACCGAAGAGATAGGCCGCCGCCAGCAGGATGCAGTCCCGGCTGGCTTGGAATGGCTTCCGCCGGGGAGCTTTCTGAGGCGGAAGCTCCGCCAACGGCTCGGAGACAGGCGTCATGGCTTCTTTTTCTGCCAGAGACTCACCCGCTGTATCTTCCGGCAGCGTCGGCACAAGCACCGCTGCATTTGTTTTCGTTTCCTGATAGACCCACATCGTGCTTTTTCCCTCCTGCTTTTGTTGTGTATGGCCGCTGTAGCGTGGACTGAGCATTCAGCGCCGCTTTCGCTCCGCGCGCAGCATTCCGAGGATCCCGCCCAGAACCCCCATCAGAAGGACAAGCCCTGCCCGGACGAACTGCATCGTTTCCCACTCACTCTGGTACAGTGTACCCAGAATAAAAAGCAGCCCTGCAAAGAGTGCTCCTTCCGCTGCACCCCAGACGAGCCCTTTGCCCTTTTGCAGAATGGCCATCAGCAGACCGCTGAGAAAGCTGCCGAGACAGACTGCCGCCGTGGCCAGCGGAGCAGCGGCCTCCTGCGTCAGGCCCTGTTTGACCATCAGCCAGCCGAACCCTGTCAGGCTCACGGCTGCTGCCGCACTGCCCACTCCGAAAACGACTAGCAGACCTATCGCCGGGAATTTCTTGGTATCAGACATAAAAACGCGCCTCCCTGCACCTACTGTATGCAGGGAGACGCGTTCAAAGCACGGATCCGGAAAAATATTACTTCTTGGGGGCGTTGTCCATGTTCAGCTTCTCGACAGAACTGATGGCGTTCTTGGTGAAGCGGATCTTCACACGGTCAGCGCCAGTCTCCAGCACAAAGGTGTCGTCCTTGATAGCGACCACACGGCCGATGACGCCGCCGATGGTGGTGACCTGATCGCCGATTTCCAGAGAAGAGCGCATTGCAGCGTCCTTCTTCTCCTGCTTCTTCTGGGGACGGTAGATCATGAAGTAGAGCATCACCAGCATCAGAGCCAGAGTAAAGAAAAGGCTGATGTAGCTTTCGGTCGTAGTCAGAAATTGCATGGGGCAAAATCTCCTCTCAAATTCATATGACCTTATTATACGCGCTTATCCGGCATGTTTCAAGGCTAAATCTCAAATTCGTGTGTCGAGCAGCTTGACATATCGGTCATGGAAGGCGGTAAAGGTGCCTGCATCCAGCTCATCGCGGATGCGCTCCATCAGGTGATTGTAGAACCAGAGGTTATGCATGACGGCCAGACGCATACCCAGCAGTTCCTCTGCCTTGAACAGGTGGCGGATATAGGCGCGGGAGTAGTTCCGGCAGGCCGGGCAGCCGCAGGCGGGATCGATGGGGCGCTCGTCGCGCTCGTACTTGGCGTTCTTAATGTTGATGATACCGCCCCAGGTGTTCAGGTGGCCGTGGCGGGCGTTGCGGCTGGGCATGACGCAATCGAAGAGGTCTACGCCGCGGGAGACGGCCTCGATGATGTTGCCGGGAGTGCCGACGCCCATCAGGTAACGGATCTTATCCTTGGGCATATAGGGCTCGACCGCGCTGATCATCTCGTACATCACCTCAGTGGGCTCACCCACAGCGAGGCCGCCGATGGCGTAGCCGTCCAGGTCCAGGTCAGCGATCTGCTTCATGTGCTCTACGCGCAGGTCGGCAAAGGTGCAGCCCTGATTGATGCCGAAGAGCAACTGGTCGGGGTTGACGGAGATGCCTTCATGCTTCAGGCGGGCCATCTCATCCTTGCAGCGCTTGAGCCAGCGGGTGGTGCGCTCGCAGCTGGCTTTGGAGTAATCGTGCTGGGCGGGGTTCTCGACACACTCGTCAAAGGCCATGGCGATGGTGGAACCGAGATTTGCCTGGATCTGCATACTTTCCTCAGGACCCATGAAGATGCGGTGGCCGTCGAGGTGAGAGGCAAAGGTCACGCCCTCCTCGGTGATCTTGCGCAGCTTTGCGAGGCTGAACACTTGAAATCCGCCGCTGTCGGTGAGGATGGGGCCGTTCCAGCGGGTGAACTTGTGCAGACCGCCCATCTCTGCCACCAGCTTGTCGCCGGGACGCAGATGCAGATGGTAGGTGTTGCAGAGCATGACCTGCGCACCGATGTCCTTCAGGTCATGGGCAGACAGGCCGCCCTTGATGGCGCCGGCGGTGGCAACATTCTGGAATGCGGGGGTCTGCACCGTGCCGTGTACAGTCTTGAACTCGCCCCGCCGGGCGTTGTGCTCCTGCTTGAGCAGCTTGTAGGTCGTCAAAGAAGGCATAAATTTTTCCTTTCTGCGCACGGAAAACAGCCGTGCATCCTGCCGCAGGGGGCGTATGCTCTCGCTGCGGATACAGAGTCGGGATATTACAGCGGCGAAGCGCTATAATAGTTACAAGATCAGCATCGCATCGCCAAAGCTGAAGAACCGATATTTCTGCTCGACAGCCACTTTGTAGGCGGCCATCGTCTTTTCGTAGCCGTACAGCGCCGACACCAGCATGATGAGGGTGCTTTCGGGCAGATGGAAGTTGGTGATAAGGCCGTCGATGCAGTTGAACTTGACACCGGGATAGAGGAAGATGTCGGTGTTGCCGCTGCAGGCTTTGATCTCGCCGTACTTGGCGGCGACAGCTTCCAGCGTGCGGCAGCTGGTGGTGCCTACGGCGATGACACGATGGCCTGCGGCCTTGGTGTCATGGATGAGTTTTGCAGTCTCCTCGCTGACGGAGTACCACTCGCTGTGCATCTTGTGGTCGGAGATCTCGTCTTCCTGCACGGGGCGGAAGGTGCCGAGGCCGACATGGAGCGTCACCTCGGTGATGTTGACGCCCTTGGCGCGGATGGTATCCATCAGCTCTGGCGTGAAGTGGAGGCCGGCTGTGGGAGCGGCAGCGCTGCCCAGCTCCTTGGCATAGACGGTCTGATACTGGCTCTGGTCGTCCAACTGCTTGGTGATATAGGGCGGCAGAGGCATCTTGCCGAACTCGTCCAGCTTCTCGTAGAGGGTCTCGGTGTCGTAGTAGAAGGTGACGAACTTATTGCCGTCTTCCAGCGTCTCGTCCACGATGGCCGTCAGGCTGCCGTCGCCAAAGCTGACCTTGGTACCGGGCTGCATCCGCTTGCCGGGCTTCGCAAGGCACTCCCACTGGTCGCCCTTCCCCTGCCGCAGGAGCAGCAGCTCGCAGACAGCACCCGTGGGCTGCTTGATGCCCACGATGCGGGCGGGCAGGACTTTGGAGTTGTTGACTACCAGCAGGTCGCCCGGCTCGAGGTATTCGGGCAGGTCGTGGAAGATGCGGTGCTGGATGCTGTCGTCTTTCTGGCTCAGGACCATCAGGCGGGCCGCATCACGGGGGGATGCAGGCTCCTGTGCGATGAGCTCTTTGGGTAAATCATACCAAAAATCTTTTTTTAACATAGTTAGCATTTGCCTTTCCGATGATTGACACGAATGCCGTATCAATGTTATCATAAAATCTGTATAGCGGTATCTATTATATTGCATAGACGTCTGCTTTGCAAGCGGAGTCTTATGCGAATTGGCTTTTTTTGAAAGGAAAGGTGCTGGAAATGGATAAACAATATAAAGTGGGCGTCGTCGGTGCCACCGGTATGGTAGGCCAGCGTTTTGTTACTCTGCTCGAAAATCATCCCTGGTTCAAGCTGACGACTCTGGCCGCTTCCGGTCGGAGCGCGGGCAAGACCTATGAGGAGGCTGTCGGTTCTCGCTGGGCCATGACCACCCCGATGCCGGAGAGCGTCAAGAAGATGGTGGTGCTGGATGCATCCAAGGTGGAGGAGGTCGCCTCTCAGGTGGACTTTATCTTCTGCGCCGTCAATATGCCGAAGGAGGAGATCAAGGCTCTGGAAGAGGCTTACGCCAAGGCAGAATGCCCCGTCGTCTCCAACAACAGCGCAAACCGCTTCACTCCGGATGTGCCGATGGTCGTGCCTGAGATCAACGCCGACCACATCGGCATCATCCCCGCTCAGCGCAAGCGCCTGGGTACCAAGCGCGGCTTCATCGCCGTCAAGTCCAACTGCAGCCTGCAGAGCTATGTCCCTGCCCTGCACCCCCTGATGAAGGATTTCGGCGTCAGCAAGGCTCTGGTCTGCACCTATCAGGCCATTTCCGGTGCCGGCAAGACCTTCGACCGGATGCCTGAGATCATCGACAACGTCATCCCCTACATCGGCGGCGAGGAAGAAAAGAGTGAGCGTGAGCCTCTCAAGCTGTGGGGTCATATTGAGGGCGACCACATCGTCAACGCCGAGAAGCCTGTCATCACTGCCCAGTGCTTCCGTGTGCCTGTCTCTGACGGTCACACCGCCGCTGTCTTCGTGAGCTTTGATAAGAAGCCCAGCAAGGAAGAGATCCTCAAGGCCTGGGCCGAGTTCCGCGGCCCCGCACAGGAACTGAATCTGCCCAGCGCACCCAAGCAGTTCCTCCACTACTTCGAGGAGAACGACCGTCCCCAGCCCAAGCTGGACCGCAACACCGAGCACGGCATGGCCGTCTGCATCGGTCGTCTGCGTGAGGACACCCTGTTTGATTACAAGTTCGCCTGCATGAGCCACAACACTCTGCGCGGCGCTGCCGGCGGCGCAGTGCTGCTGGCTGAGCTGCTGGCAGCCAAGGGCTATTTTGACTGATCTGCGCGCTTTTTGAACTTCAACGCGCTGCAAAGGAGTTTTTTGCTATGAAGAATCCTGTTTTTACTGGTGCGGGTGTTGCCATCATCACCCCGATGTACGAGGACGGCAGCATCAATTTCGATGAGCTGGGCCGCATCGTTGAGGATCAGATCGCCCGCGGCACCGACGCCATCGTTATCTGCGGCACCACCGGCGAGTGCTCTACCATGACCGACGAGGAGCAGCTGGCCGCCATCAAGTATACCGTGGACCTCGTGAACCATCGTGTGCCTGTCATCGCCGGTGCCGGTTCCAACGACACCGACCACGGCTGTGCTCTGGCTGCAAAGTCTGCCGCCTGCGGCGCAGACGCTCTGCTGCTGGTGACCCCCTACTACAACAAGACCTCTCAGGCTGGCCTTGTCGCCCACTTCACCGCAATGGCAGAGGCCGGCGGCATTCCGGTCATCCTGTATAACGTGCCTTCCCGCACTGGCCTGAACATCGCCCCCGAGACGGCCAAGGAGCTGAGCAAGCACCCGCTCATCAACGGCATCAAGGAAGCCTCCGGCAATATCGGTCAGGTGGCAAAGATCGCGGCCCTCTGCGGCGACGAGCTGAACATCTACTCCGGCAACGATGACCAGGTGGTCCCCCTGCTGTCTCTGGGCGGCAAGGGCGTCATCAGCGTCGTCTCCAATGTCAAACCTGAGCTTGTTCACAACTGCTGCAAGGCATGGTTCGACGGTGATACCGCCAAGGCCCGCGAGCTGCAGCTGGAGATGCTGCCCCTGTGCGATGCGCTCTTCTGCGAGGTCAACCCCATCCCGGTCAAGTACGCCATGAACGTGCTGGGCTGGGAGGCTGGTGAGTGCCGACTGCCTCTCGTGGAGCCCGGCGACGCACACAAGGAACAGATCGAGCGGGCTCTGCAGGATGCAGGTCTTATCAAGGAATAAACGATTTTATGTGCAAATGCCCGGCGAGACAGATCTCCGGGCATTTGCCGTATGATAAAAAAGAGGATAATAACAATGACGGATATTATCATTCAGGGCATTGGCGGCAGGATGGGCCATGTGCTGTGCGAGATGATCGCCCAGCGTGAGGATTGCCGCGTCGTGGCCGGCATCGACATGAAGGACGGCGAGATGAACGGCATTCCCGTGTACGACAGTCTGGACAAGCTGGACGGCAAGGGCGACGTCGTCATCGACTTCAGCGCCCCGGCAGCTGTCGAGAAGGCTCTGCCCTACTGTGAGGCTCACAAGCTGCCCATCGTGGTCTGCACCACCGGCCTTTCCGAGGAACTGCAGCTGAAGATCGTCCAGCTCTCCCGCAGCATCCCGGTGTTCAAGAGCGCCAATATGTCTATGGGCATCAACGTCCTGTCCGAGCTGTGCAAGCGTGCATCGGCCATTCTGGGCGCAAACTACGACATCGAGATCGTTGAACAGCACCATCACAACAAACTGGACGCTCCCAGCGGCACGGCTCTGATGCTGGCTGACGCCATCAACGAAGAGAACGACGGCGCATACCACTATGTTTATGACCGTTCTGCTGTCCGCCAGAAGCGCGACCCCAAGGAGATCGGCATCAGCGCCGTGCGCGGCGGCAGCATCGTGGGCGACCATGAGGTACTGTTCTGCGGCCCGGATGAGGTCATCACCCTCCGCCATACGGCATATTCCCGCAATATTTTTGCAAATGGCGCAATAAATGCCGCCGTTTATCTTGCAAAAAAGGAGCCCGGCCTGTACAATATGAGTAACATGATTGCAGAGATGTAAGCTTTTCTGCGCATGGCATCATAAGGCACGGTATCGTGCGTCAGGAGACGAGCCTATGGCCAAGCACGCAAAGCACGCAGCCCCTCCCCGCCGTCGGCGTTCCGCGCAAAAGCACACCTCGCATAAGGACGTCACCCTGTACACACTGGGGGTCCTGCTGGTAGCTGTATCGGTGCTGCTCTCTCTGCGCTTCTGGCCCCGCCGCAGCGTGGATGCAGTTCCTCCGGCAGCGGAGGTGGAGTCCCCTGCTGTTTCGGAGGAGCTTGCCGTGCCTGAGCCGCAGCCTGTCGTCACGACATTGCGCTTCTCGGCTACAGGGGACAACCTCATTCATGAGCCCATCTATTCACAGGCCGCCCGGCGGGCTGCAGAGGGCGAAGGATACAGCTTCGATTACTGCTATAGGAATCTGCTCGATTTCTATGCACAGCAGGACATCAACTGGATCAATCAGGAGACACTCTGTAGCAAAGAGCTTGCGCCCTCTACCTATCCCTGCTTCTCGACCCCCGGCGAGTGCGCCGAAGCGCTTTACCGGGTAGGCTTCCGGGTGTTCAGCCTCTCGAACAATCACACCTACGATAAGGGAGCTGCGGGCATTGCCGCCACCCTCCGATTCTGGGAGACGATGCCTAAGGATGTGATCACCACCGGCCTGTGGAAGGGCGAGGCAGACTATGGCCGCATCCCCATCCAGACAGTAGACGGCGTAAAGATCGCGTACCTTTCCTACACCGAGCACACCAACGGCATCCCCCGGAACAGCAAGATGACCGCAAACATCATCTACACCAGCCAGCAGGATGTCATGGAACAGCAGGTGCGGGTGGCCCGGCAGGAGGCCGATTTTGTGGTAGTCGGTGTACACTGGGGCGTCGAGGACAGTCACAACATCACACAGGCGCAGCGCACCTTAGCTCAGTCTCTGGCCGACTGGGGCGTGGATGTGATCATCGGAACCCACCCGCACGTCCTGCAGGACGCCGAATGGCGCACCGCAGCCGATGGACGGAACGTATTTGTGGCCTATTCGCTGGGAAATTTCCTGAGTACCCAAAGCAAGCCTGACCAGCTCATCGGCGCGGTCCTGACGTTGGAACTGGAGCAGACCACCGAGCCGGACGGCAGCGTCCATTGCGCAGTGCGCGGCCCGAAGCTCCATGTGACCGTGACCCACTATGACGCCGGAAAGTCTAACGTCCGCACGTATCTGTTCCGGGATTACACGCCGGAGCTTGCACAGGCCCATGGCGTCCGCGCCGCGTATCCTTCTTTTGGGTACGATTACATCCGCCAGACGGCACAGACCTACATCAACAGCGAATTTTTGGAGCTTGCATAAAGCTTGTATCAGAACGCCCGATGGGCAGAATGGAGTGTTTACTATGTACGGTGTATCCAAAATCAATATTGAGCCGAGCCTGATGATGATCAGTGTGCAGGATGCCGAGTTCAAGGGCAACACGATGGCACGTTATCTGCAGATCTTCGCCGACACTGGCGTCGTGGTGGATATGATCAGCCAGAGCGCTCCCCACGGCACCAGCATGGACTTCAGCTTCACGGCATACAGCAGCGACCTGCCGCTGGTCATGAAGGCCATCTCTGCGGCAAATCTGGACAAGGACGCCAAGGCTTCTCCCCTCATCAGCGTGGGCTACTCCAAGCTGAATCTCTTCGGTGAGGAGATGGTCACCAGCTGCGGCGTCGCAGCCCGCGCCCTGAATGCTCTGGCGATGGCAGGCATCGAAGTTCTGCTCATCACCACCAGCGATTTGGACATTTCCCTTCTGGTCCGTTCGGAGAACGAGGACGCAGCCTATGAGGCCCTGAAAAAGGCTTACGAACTGTAACAACGATATTAAGCAGCACCCGTGTCTGATAAAACAGGCATGGGTGCTGTTGCAGCAAAAGACCCGGCGGGTCTTCCCTCTGCGGAGAGAAACCAGCCGGGTCTTTTTATTTTATCAGAAGATTTACAGGCTCACCTTGTGGTAGACCTTCTTGCCTTTCTTGATGACGATGCCCTTGGACAGCTGCTCAGCAGTGAAGCTGACCGTGGGAGCAGCGACCTTCTCGCCGTCCACCAGAACACCGCCCTGCACGACGAGACGGCGGGCCTCACCGTTGGAAGCAGCCAGACCAGCCTTGACCATCAGGGTCAGGATGCCGA
>ERZ827496.482-NODE-482-length-56738-cov-4.185594_pt1 | contig 56738 bp, 66 predicted proteins | sample MGYA00519769_ERZ827496 | MGnify/ENA primary metagenome ERZ827496 (study PRJEB31778, sample SAMEA3449327) | human gut metagenome | biome: human gut; feature: human-associated habitat; material: faeces | place: United Kingdom | collected 2010/2012 ...
GCCTTCTCCTCCTTTTCCGTCAGCGGCGGACGGTGCGACGTGCGGGTGCACCTGCCCTGCGGGCTGCAGTACCGCGTGCGCGGCGTACTGCAATATCTGGCGCGGGAAATCCCGTTCACGCTGTGAGCGGCGTCACCGTGCTTTTCCGACGCTGTGCAGGAACCGCGCCGCGTTTTATCCTCATTCTTGAAAGAAGCTGATTCTTTTGTACCGAGCTGTGATATTCGATCTTGACGGCACGCTGCTGAACACCATCGGCGATCTTGCCGCCGCGGCCGCGCGGTTTTCTGGCTTTCGGCTGCGGCGTGCCCTGTGCAGGGTCTGCCTGACGGGATACGGGCGGGCGCTGCGCCGCCTGCTTTGGCGCGGCGGCGCGGCGGGCAGCCGCCTCACTCTGTGCTGAGCGGGCGGAGGCGCTGCGGTGTGCCGAGCGCTCCTGCGCGGCGAAGTCCGCCGCCTCGCGCTTTGCAGCTGCGCTGCGTTTGGAAGTGTTGCCGTTAAGTTTCATGATTTTGGCTCCTGTCTGTCCCTGTCAAAATCGGATTATTTAAATATGTGTCGCGGAAAGCCTCCGCCTCACCGGGCGGGAGCTTGGTGCGCGGCTGCTTTTCGATCTGCGGCTTCATCCACGGGTTGTGCTCGGCCTTGCGGTCGGTCTGTGCCTCGAGCAGCTTGCCGATGAGCACGTTCGATAAGAGGAAACCCGAGGGCGTGAAGTGCCAGCGCTCGCCGTCCGCGACGGCCCAGCCGCGACGGACGAACTCCTCGAGCTGCTGCGCGATGCCGGAAAAATCACTGCGGTAGAGCCGCTCATACTCCGCGCGCGACACACCGTGTACGGTGCGCATGCCGAGCATGAGATATTCGGCCGCGCGCTCAAAGTCGCCGATCGTCTCGTATTCGTCGATCATGTCCTCGCCGTGGAGGACGCCCGCAAGATAGCGGTCAAGGTCGCGCACATAGCTGTAGCGCGTGCGGCCGATGCACGAGTGCGCGCCCGGGCCGAAGCCCATATAGTCATCGAGCTGCCAGTACTTCAGGTTGTGCCGGGATTCATAGCCCGGGATGCTGAAGTTGGAGATCTCGTACTGTTCGTAGCCATAGTGCCGCAGCTCCTCGACCATGCACAGGTACATATCCGCCTGCTCGTCGTCCGACGGGATGAGGGGCGAGTCCTTCAGGGCGTACATGGGCGTGCCCTCCTCGAGCTTGAGCCCGTAGCCGGAGATGTGCTCCGGACGCAGGGCAAGCGCCTTGGCGAGCGTGTCTTCCCAGTCGCTGCGGGTCTGGCTGGGAAGACCGTAGATGAGGTCGAGGCTGATGTTGTCAAACCCGGCGGTGCGGGCGTTTTCAACGGCCATCTCCACCTGCCGGTAGCTGTGGCGGCGGCCGATCATTTTCAGGATATCGTTGTTGGCCGACTGCATACCGATGCTCAGACGGTTGAAGCCCGCCTTGCGCAGAGCGCGCAGGTCGTGCAGACGGACGCTGTCCGGGTTGACCTCAACGGTCACCTCCGCGCGCTTGAGCAGGCGGCCGGTGGCCTTGACGGCGTCGAGCAGCTCAATGAGCCGCGCCGCACCGTAAAAGCTCGGCGTGCCGCCGCCGAAATAGACCGTGTCGATGTACGCCGGCGCGATGCGCCCGGCGCTCTCTTCAATGTGCTCGAGCAGTGCCTGCTGATACTCCGCCATGCGCCCGGCAGCGCCGGCGCAGGAATAGAAGTCACAGTAGCCGCACTTGCTCGCGCAAAACGGGATGTGGATATAGATACCGAGACGCGGTTGCATAGACAGCTCCTTACTTGGGGTACCCTGACCGCCGGGGTGCGGCGGTCAGGGATAAGATCAAATCGTTTGTCAGATCAGCGTGCACACGAGCTCCGAATACGCAGCCGGATCCTCGAGCGGCTCGCCCGCGATGAGCAGCGCCTGCGCGTGCAGGATCTTGGCGATGCGTGCGGCCTTGTCCTTGTCGCCGGCGGCGAAGGCCTCCTTCATGGTCTGATAGGCGTGGTGGTTGGCGTTGAGCTCCAGCACGCGCACGGCGCGGATGTCGGTCGGTGCGCCGGGCATGCTCCGGAAGTAGCGCTCCATCTCGAGCGTGACGCCGCCCTCGGTGCTCAGGCACACGGCACTGGACACGAGCTTATTGGACAGGCGCACGGATGCGACCTGCTCGCCGAGCGTCTCCTTGACGAAGTCGAGCAGTTCCTTGTCCTCGGCCTGCTTTGCCTCGGTCTCCTTCTTCTCTTCCTCGCTCTCGAGGCCGAGATCGTCGGTCGCAATGTTGCAAAACGGCTTGTCGTCGTAGCTCTTCATGGTGTCGACGAAATACTCGTCGATCTGCGAGGTCATGCACAGGACGTCAAAGCCCTTGTCGCGCAGCTGCTCTGCCTGCGGCAGGCTCAGCAGACGCTTGACGTTGTCGCCGCACGCGAAGTAGATCTTCGCCTGCTCGGCGGGCATGGCGTCGACGTATTCCTTGAGGGAGACGAGCTTGGTCTCGCTCGTGTGGTAGAGCAGCAGATCCTTGATCTCGTCGACCTTGTCGCCGGTCTCGGTGACGGCGCCGGCGCGCAGCACCATGCCGAAGGCGGCGTGGAACTGCTCATACTTCTCGCGGTCGTTGGTCATGAGCTTCGTCAGCTCAGACTTGATCTTCTTGCCGAGGTTTGCGGCGATGAGCTTGAGCTGGCGGTCATGCTGCAGCATCTCACGCGAGATGTTCAGCGACAGGTCGGGGGAGTCGACCACGCCGCGCGCGAACGCGTAGCACGGCGGCAGAAGATCGGTGCATCTGTCCATGATCATGACGCCGGAGCTGTAGAGCTCGAGACCGGGATCGGCGTCGCGCGTGTACATATTTGCCGGGACCTTGGACGGGATGAACAGCAGCGCGCGGTACGAGATCAGACCCTCGGCGTTGACGCGGATGACGGCCAGCGGGTCGTCATTGTCGTGGAACTTTTCCTTGTAAAACGCGATGCACTCCTCATCGGTCGCCTCCTTGCGGCTGCGCTGCCAGATGGGGATCATGCTGTTGACGGTCTGCTCCTCGGTCTTGGTGACCATCTCCATCTTCGGCTCGCCGTTTTCGTCCTTCTCGCCGGAGTCGACCCAGTCGCTCTGCTCGACGTCCATGACGATCGGCCAGCGGACATAGTCGGAGTACTTGCGGATGAGCATCATGAGCTTCCAGTTTTCGAGGTAGGTGGAGTATTTCTCGCCCGTCTCGTCAGCCTTGATGTGCATGATGACGTCGGTGCCGACGGTGTCCTTCTGCGCCTCGGTGATGGTGTAGCCGTCCGCGCCGGTGCTGACCCACTGATAGGCGGTGTCGCTGCCGTAGGCGCGGGTGATGACCGTGACCTTATCGGCGACCATGAACGCGGAGTAGAAGCCGACGCCGAACTGACCGATGATGTCGATGGCGGCGTCCTCCTGCGCGCTCTCGCCGAGATCGTCCTTGAACTTCAGCGAGCCGCTGCGCGCGATGACGCCGAGGTTGCTGTCGAGCTCCTCCTTGGTCATGCCGATGCCGTTGTCGGACACGGTGATCGTGCGCGCTTCCTTGTCGGGGATGATGCGGATCTTGAAATCGCCGCGCGCCATGCCCACGTTTTCATCCGTGAGCGACTGGTAGCAGAGCTTGTCGATCGCGTCCGAGGCGTTCGAGATGATCTCGCGCAGGAAGATCTCCTTGTGCGTGTAGATCGAATTGATCATCATGTCGAGCAGCTTTTTGGATTCTGCTTTGAACTGTTTCTTTGCCATATCTATGCCTCCAAAATTTTAATTACACCTTTGGGTCCGTACCCGGCCTGCACGCAATAGCGGCCCACGGTACAGATTTTAATATTATAGCACATCGACCGTTTTTTTCAACACCCGCTGCCGGAATAATTGGGTTGTGCGGCGCGTTTTTTGTGGTATAATGAGACGTTAAGAAAAAAATAAGATTCTGTGAGGTGGCACCCATGAACGATCTGAAAGACCTGCTCTATGCGCGCCTGTTCCTGCTGGATATGGACGGCACGCTCTACCTCGGGGACGATGTGTTTCCCGGTGCAGTCGACTTCATCCACACACTGGCCGATACCGGACGGCAGTATATTTATCTGACCAACAACTCCTCGCGCGCCGGCACGGACTACATCACGCGCCTGCGGCGCCTCGGCTTCCCGTGCGAGGCGGAGAACGTGTTCACGTCCGGCATGGCGACGGCGCTGTATCTCAACCAGCACTATGCGGGCAAGCCCGTGTATCTGGTCGGCACGCAGGCGTTCCGCCGCGAACTGCTCAGCTACGGCATCCCGCTCGTCGAAGAGGGCGCGGAGATCGTCGTCGCCGGCTTTGACACCGAGCTCGTGTATGAGAAGCTCGACCGCGCCGTGCACTTCCTGCGCCGCGGCGCGACCTTCATCGCCGCCAACCCCGACTGGGTCTGCCCCATGCCGGCCGGCGAGGTGCTGCCCGACTGCGGGAGCATCTGCGCGCTGCTGACCGCCGCCTCCGGCGTCAAGCCGACCTACATCGGCAAGCCGAACCGCAACATGGTCGACGTCATCTCGGCACAGACCGGCGTGCCGAACGAGCAGATCTGCTGCGTGGGCGACCGGCTGTATACCGACATTGCCGTGGCCGTGAATGCGGGCGCGCAGAGCGTGCTCGTCATGTCCGGCGAGACGGATGAGGCGATGCTCAGGGCGTCCGACGTGCAGCCGAAATACGTCCTGCGTGACGTGGCCGAGCTTGCGCAGATCCTGCGCGACGGCACTGTGTGAGAAAAAATCCAGAATTTTTTAAAAAGCGCTTGACAAACACGGACACAACTGTTATGATATGTTCAGTAAACATCGTTTTGTGCGAATGGTGTTTACGACCCCCCTCGTTTGTGTTCTCTCTTCCATTTCAGCGTCCGGGTCTGCATCCGCCGCGGACGCGCAAGCACAGCAATCAACAGCCAACAGCCGAGCCGGCATTTGCCGGCTCGGCTGTTGGCTGTTTTTCACGGTATGCAGGCTTGCCCTGCGCTCAGATGTCCGCGCGGAACCACGCACCGGGACGGTAGTGCTCGAAGATGACGATGTCGTAGTCGCGCTCGTGCGTCCAGGCGCGGCTCGTCCAGCCGGCGCGCACGGCGCCCATGGCCTCGCACAGGCGCACGCTCAGCGGCTTCGGGCCGATCTTGTAGGCGATGAACTGCGGGCGCGCGATCACGTTCGTGAGCACGTTGCCGACGATGGCGGCGGCCGGCTTGCTCAGCGCCGTGCCGTACTCCTTCGGCGGCTGGCTGAGCTGGCCGCGCAGGATGTCGGGTGCGTTGCGCCGGAACCATGCGACGATCGTGGGATCGAAGCTCTCGACGCAGTAGGGGCCGGTGTAGGTGCGCAGCGCTTCGAGCGTCAGCGCGCACAGGCGGCGGTTATCGTGCCCGCGCTTGACCTCGAGCAGCAGCGGCACGCGTCCGCCGAGCGCCTCGAGCGCCTCGGCAAACGTCGGGATGACGCAGTCGGTCTTTCCGAGACGCAGCGCGCGCAGCTCGGCGAGGGTGAAATCATCAATGACGCCCTGCACGCCGCACATGCGCTCGAGCGTGTCGTCGTGGAACACGACGAGCCGGTCATCGGCCGTCAGGTGCACGTCCATCTCGACGGCGTATCCCGCCTCGGCCGCAGCGCGAAACGCCGGCAGCGAGTTTTCCGGCACGGTGCCGTCCTCGGTGTGCAGGCCGCGATGCGCGTAGTTGCGGCACAAAAACGGCGCCTTCTGCGCGCGCGTTGCGCGGCCCGGCGCGACCAGAAATGCAAACGCACCTGCGCAGGCTGCGGCCGGTGCGGCGATCTTACAAGCGGTTTTCCAATTCATAATGTGTCCTCCTTTTGGCGGCGTGAGCCGCCGGTCTGCCTGCTCATATTAAACAACAATTTCTGCATTTCGTCAAATGCCTGTTGAATTGCACGGCGAGGTATTGTAGAATGGTACGGATTTGAAACAAACTTGGAGGTAACCCTGTGAAGCTCAACTACAAACGCACCATCTGCGTTGGCTTTGCCTTTTTCCTGATCTGCGCGTTCTGGCAGGCCTACGACAACACCGTCCCGCTGATCCTGACCAACAAATTCGGTATGTCGCAGGCATGGTCCGGTGTCATCATGGCGCTCGACAACATTCTGGCGCTGTTTCTGCTGCCGCTGTTCGGCGCGATCTCGGATAAGCACTCCGGCAAGCGTGGCCGCCGCACACCGTTTATCCTCATCGGCACGATCGTCGCCGCCATCGCCTTCATCAGCCTGTCGCTCGTTGACGACGCGCAGCTGAAGAATCTCGACGCCGCCGCCGCGATCGACGATCCCGCCGGTCTGCGCGTTGTCTACCAGCACGAGGCTGAGCGCACGCTCAAGACCCCCGACGGCGAGACCTTCGTGCTCTCCGACACCTTCACCGAGGACGAGTTTGCCGCCATCACGAGCCAGGTCACCAATGCCGAGGGCAAGACCGTCACGAACCACGACTACACGAATTATGTCGTACCCGCGCGTCAGGCCTATGCCCATCAGACGACGCTACAGCATCCGGGCGCGCTCATCGGCTTCATCGCGCTGCTGCTGGTCGTGCTCGTCGCCATGGCCACGTTCCGCTCTCCGGCCGTTGCGCTCATGCCTGATGTTACCATCAAGCCGCTGCGCAGTAAGGCGAATGCCGTCATCAACCTCATGGGTACCGGCGGCGGCATCCTCGTGCTGGCCATCGGCATGGGCTTCGCTACGAGCTCCGTGCGCAACTCGCTCATGAGTTACACTGCCTACTTCTCCGTGATTGCGGGGCTCATGCTGCTTGCGCTGCTGATCTTCCGCCTGACGGTCAACGAGCCGAAGTTTGTCGCCGAGATGCAGGCCGACAGCAAGCGCTTCGGCATCGACAACGGGGACGACGGCGACACGCCCGTCGCCTCCGGCAAGCTCGGCAAGGCCGAGCGCCGCTCGCTCATTTTCCTGCTGCTGTCGATTGTGCTGTGGTTCTTCGGCTACAACGCCGTGACGTCGAAATATTCCGTCTACGCGAGCAACATCCTGCACAAGGACTATAACCTCACGCTCATGCTCGCGCAGGCCGCCGCGATCGTGGCCTACCTGCCCGTCGGCATCGTCGCGTCCAAGATCGGCCGCAAAAAGACCATTCTCGGCGGTGTCGTGATGCTGGCCATCGCGTTCGGCGTGGCTGCGTTCCTCAATTCCGAGAGCCCCACGATGCTCATGAACGCGATGTTCTGCCTCGCCGGTATCGGCTGGGCGACCATCAACGTCAACTCCTTCCCGATGGTCGTCGAGATGTGCTCCGGCAGCGATGTCGGCCGCTACACCGGCTTCTACTACACGGCCAGCATGGCTGCGCAGGTCATCACGCCGATGTTTTCCGGCTTCCTGATGGACAAGGTCGGCATGACCGTGCTCTTCCCGTATGCCGCTATTTTCGTGGCCGGCGCGTTTGTGACCATGCTCTTTGTCCGCCATGGTGACAGCCGTCCCATTGCCGCCATGGGCCTGGAAGCGCTCGACATGGACGATTGATCAAGAATTCTAATTGGAGGTTGCTACTATGGAACGTCTGACCCGTAAACTCAAAAAGGGCGGCTACTCCGCCAACCGCCATCCCGCGGCACAGATCGATGAGCGCCTGAGCCAGCTCAAGGGCGTGCACAAGCAGTGGGTCGGGGATGTGTCGGATATGATCACCGGCATGAAGCAGAGTGAGGCCGCCGGACAGGCCGGCGCGCTCACGCTGGCAATGCTGCAGGCGAGCTATGCCGCGATCGTGCGCATCGGCCGCCGCTTTGAGGCTGTCTGCCCCGCCGAGGGCAACACCGACGACGCCATCACGGCGCTCGGAAAGCTCGAGGATCTGTACGAGCAGTGTCTCTCCGAGCTGGAGGACGCCAAGGCGGGTCTGGATGAGTGCCGCGAAAACGGCTTCCAGGATGATCTCGCCTACGGTGAGCTCATGGTGACGAAGCTCGGCCTCACGCAGCTGACCAAGCAGTTCGACATCGCCACCGGCTATGCCGAGCCCGATCCGGAGCCGTACCAGTACCGGCCGAAGACGGACAAGCCGGCGCAGTAAGCCGCTGTCATAGAAAATAGAAAGAGGAGATTTCCGTATGAAACGCACATTTACGACCATTGTCTGCGCGCTGCTTCTTGTGGCCATGCTCGCCGGCTGCGGCAGCACCGGCAGCAGCAACCCCTTTGACGCCAAAGCCAAGACCTTTGACGCCGAGGGGATGCAGATCACGCTCACGACCGCCTTCAGCCAGGAATCGCTTGAGGGCTACACCGTTGGCTACGCTGCGGACACGGCGATCGTGCTCGCCCTCCATGAGACGAAGGCGGAGTTTGCCGAAGCCGGCGCAGAAGACGTGACATTCGAGCAGTATGTCGAGTTCGTCCGGCAGGCGAACAGCGACAAAGAGCTCGTCGACGGTGAGCCCATCGACGGCAACCCGACGCTGCTGTATGACTTCCTCAACGAGGAGCAGAACGTCACCTACCGCTACCTCACCGTTCTCTACGAGGCTGACGACGGGTTCTGGATGGTGCAGTTTGCGTCCCAGAAGGACAACTTTGGCACCTATGAGCCGAGCTTTATCGAAGCCGCCAAGAGCGTCAGCTTCAGCGCCTGAGCGCTGCGTCAATAATGAAAAAACCGGCGGACAGCAGCTTGCTGTCCGCCGGTTATTGACACACAGAAAAACCTCCGCGCCGGATGGCACGGAGGTTTTTGCGTCGTATATAAGACCGGATTACTTGAGTTCGACAGAAGCGCCGACTTCCTCGAGCTTCTTCTTGAGCTCCTCGGCCTCGTCCTTGGAGACCTGCTCCTTGATGGCGCAGGGGATGCCCTCGACCTTCGCCTTGGCTTCCGCCAGGCCCAGGTTGGTGATCTCACGGACGGCCTTGATGACCTTGATCTTCTGATCGCCGAAGCCGGTCAGAACGACGTCAAACTCGGTCTTCTCCTCGGCGGCAGCAGCAGCGCCGGCCACCGGAGCGGCGGCAACAGCAGCAGCGGCGGAAACGCCGAACACATCTTCGATCTCGTGCACGAGCTCGGACAGCTCGAGGACGGACATAGCCTTGATCTCTTCGATCATAGCAGTGACTTTTTCGCTAGCCATGGTAATTTTCCTCCTAAATAGTTAAGTGAAGTGGTCGCCTTATTCGGCGGCGGGAGCTTCGGCCTCGGCAGCCGGTGCGGCAGCACCGCCCATCTGCTCGACGACCTGGTTCAGGCAAACGGCCAGACCCGTGATGGGTGCCAGCATCGTGCCCAGGACCTTGGAGTACAGCGCGTCCTTATTCTGGAGCTGCGCGATCTCCGCGATCTCAGCGTCATTGAGGACCTTGCCCTCAAGGAACGCGCCCTTGACGATGAACTTATTGTCCTTCGCCATCTTTTCGCTCATGTCGTGGATCATGCGGATCGGGACGATCGGGTCTGCCGTGCTGGTAGCGAGCGAAGTCGTACCGTTGAGCAGATCGCTCATCGCCTCGAGACCGGCGTCCTTGAGCGCAAAGCGGGTCAGGGTGTTCTTGACGACGGAATACTCCACGTCATTCTGACGCAGCTCGGTGCGCAGCTTGGTGTCTTCATCGACGGTGATGCCCTTGTAGTCGACGAACACGCCGGCGCTGGCGCTGTTGAGCCGTTCAGCCAGAGCGGCGACGATCGCCTGCTTCTCACTGAGAACTTTTGCGTTCGGCATAGTGTGTTTTCACCTCCGTGTGAAAGATACACGCCCAAAAAAAATTCCGCGGCCAAAGCCCCGGAAACAGAATAGAAACATCGTGATAGATGCATCCTCGGCAGGATTTCCGCGGTCAAGCCACCTGCTGTCTTTGGAGCGCTCCAATATAATACCAGACGTCTGCGCGCGTGTCAAGCGTTTTTGCGGGGAAAAATGCATTTTCTCCTGCCGTGTGTGCGTTTTTAAAAAGCGAGATGGCCCCCGGAGGAGTACCGGAGACCATCTCAAAAATCCCACAAAAAACTTTTACCCTAAACTGCTATGGTCAGTCTAACAAATATTCTCACAAAAGTCAAGCCTCACTTGTGACAAAGCGAGGCGTCTGCGCATTTTGCACACAGGCGTGTAAGTCTGCTGCATATGCCGCAAAACCGCACGTTTTTTTCACCAGCGGATATCAGCAAGCCCCTCGCCGAGGGTCATACCGCAGCGGCCGTGGCCGGGATAGAGCGTGAGCTCGGGCGGCAGCGTGCGCAGAAACGGCACGGTCTGCTCGCCGAGCACGGCGGCGTCGCCGCCGCGCAGCCGCGTGATGACCGCGCAGCCGGGCACGATCGTGTCGCCGCTGAAAAATGCCTGCGCACCGATGCGGTAGCATGCGCTGCCGCGCGAGTGGCCGGGCGTGGCGTAGCCCTCGATGTGCAGCGCGCCCCAGTCGAGTGAGACGCGCTCGGCAAAGGTCATGTCGGGCTCATAGGTCTCGGTCTTGAGGTGCAGCTCGCGCAGAAAATCGCGCGCCGCCGCGCCGCGTGACACGCTCAGCGCCGCGAGCAGCACGGGCGTTGTGTTGCCGGGATTGCGCAGCCAAACGGTGCAGTTGTCCTGCCAGAGGGTGCGCGCCGAGAGCGCGCGCTGCATCCGGCCGAGACCGGAGGTGTGGTCGACGTGCTCGTGTGTGAGCACCAGCAGCACCCGATAGCCCTGCAGCTGCGCCATCGTCTCGGCGTCCGGCCACGGGTCGAGCACGATCGCGTCGCGCCCCTGCGTGACGATGTACATGTTCGAGCCGATCGGCGGGAAGGGGATACGTTGGATCTGCATACGGCTCAGTCCTCCGCGGGCAGGTCGAGCAGCCTGCGGCTGAGCGGCAGCTCCGACGGGAGACTGTTTTCGAGCGTGACGGTGCCGTGCGTGCCGCCGCGGATCCAGCCGCGGCGCACGAGTTGGCGCTGTGTCTCACGCGCCGTGCCGTCGCTGCCGTCGTAGAGCGCGACGCCGCCGAGGGCGGCGCGGATCGCGCGGCGGGCAAACGGGAAGTGTGTGCAGCCGAGCACGACCGCGTCTATATGTCCGGCGTAGGGGCCGAGCTGCCGCGCCAGATATGCCGTGAGCGCGGGGGAGTCGAGCTCGCCGCGCTCGACAAATTCGACCAGCTCCGGACACGGCAGCGGCAGGATCTCGGCGCTGGCGGCGCAGCGCTGCATGAGCGCCGCGAATTTCTCCTCCCGCAGTGTCAGCGGTGTCGCCAGCACGAGCACGTGCCGGTGCTGCGCCGCGGCGGGCTTGAGCGCCGGCTCGATGCCGATGACCGGGATGTCCGAAAAAGCGGCGCGCAGCGTGCCGATGGCAGCGCTTGTGGCCGTGTTGCAGGCGATGACGGCGGCCTTGATGCCGCGGTCGTAGAGCCGGGCGATGACGCTCTGCGTCAGCTCGCGCACCTCCGCGGCCGGGCGCACGCCGTAGGGCGCGTTTGCCGAGTCGCCGAAGTACAAAAAGTCCTCTCCCGGCATCCGCCGCACGAGTGCGCGCAGAACGCTGATGCCTCCGAGGCCGGAGTCAAACACCGCCACGGGGAGCTCCGTTCGCTCCATCACGCGCACCTCCTTTCAAAAATCAACACAGAATGCCACCATTGTACCACAAACGGGGCAATTATCAAGTCAGACCAGCGACAGCACCTGCCGCGCGGCATAGCCCTCGCTGCGCAGCGCACCGTCGAGCAGCTCGTAGCGCGTGATGTCCAGACGTACCGCGTGCAGCATTGCGGGCATCTGCTGCAGCTGCTGCAGCTGCACGCCGCGCGCCTCGATCACGCTGCGGTACTCGTCGCTCAGCGGGTCGATGTAGACGGCCTTGCCCGTCATCTGCAGCCCGGCGAGCGAGTCCATGCCGTCGTAGCTGTCGTACACGGCGGCGGAGATCGCGCCGTTCCACCAGATGCCCTTGAATTTCAGACCGCCCTCGGTGAGGATGTAGAGCGCGCCGTTCACGCGCAGATATTCCAGCGGGGTGCACCGCACCCAGTTGCCGCAGCCGGTCGCGAGCGCGAGCGTGTTGTGTGCGGCCAGAAAGTCGTCGATGCGCGCCTTGAGCGCGTCCGTCGGCATGGGCGCTTCCGGCGGGCAGAAGGCCTTGGCGATCAGCTCGGCGGCGGCGACGGTCTCGTCCTCGCCCTTCGGACGGAAGGTCACGCGCTTTTGCACGCCGGCGGTCACGACCGGGCCGCCGGCACCGGCGGCGACGGTGATGACATTTGCGTATCCGCCCCAGTCGCGCGGCGCGCGCTCGGCCGGGAAGAGCTTGCAGTTGCCGATGACCGTGCCGAGGATGTAGGCCGTTTTGCGCACGGCGGCGTCATAGATGATGGCGGTGATGTTCATATGCTTTGCCTCCAGAAAAAGAATCCTGCCAAGAGTATACCACGCAAAGAATGGATTGTAAAATTGAAAGGCGGATGTTACAATGAGTATATCCAAATACAGATAGAGAAAAGAGGTCTTGCCATGATCTGTCCAAAATGCGGCGCGCAGCTCTCTGACAGTGCCGTCATCTGCCGCGCCTGCGGTGCGATGCTTCCCGAGCATGCGCTCCCCTCGCAGCAGCCCTGCCGGCCGGCACAGCAGCCTGCGGGCAATGCCGCGCAGAATGCCTCCGATACTCCGCGCACGTGTGCACAATGCGGCGCTCCGCTTGAAGACGGTATGCGTTTTTGCACCAACTGCGGCGCGCCCGTTCCCGAGCGGCCCGACCCGGCGCAGTCCGTGCCGCCCCGGCAGGACACGGCCGCTTCCTTTATTCCGGGCGTCTGCCCGCATTGCGGCAGCCGCCTGAACCCCGGCGCGCGCTTTTGCACCGTCTGCGGCACGCGCGTACCCGAAGCGCCTCAGGGCCAGACCGACTGGTATGCGTCCGCGCCCGGCGGTGCGGTCTCCTCACCGGAGATCGGCGCCAAGCACAAGCCGAAAAAGCTGCTCATCGGTCTGCTGTGCGGCTTTGCCGCGCTGGTCGTGATCGCGGCGGTCCTCATCGGCCTCTTTGCTGCGCACGGCGGCAGCCACGGTACGACCGGAAACACGGAGGTGGATCAGCTCATCGAGCGCTACTTCACGTATTTTGAAAACGACGATATCAGCGGCATGAACAAGATCTTCCTGCCGGAGGCGGTCGCCTTCATGCGGGATGATGACGACGGTCTGCTCACCGTTGAGGAGGCGATCGAGGAGCTCGACGACTGGTACGACGACTATGGGCGGACGATCGATGACTACGACATCTATGATTCTGACCGGCTCGATGAAGAGGATCTGACCCAGCTGGAGTGGGCGCTGGATGTGCGCATTGACGACAACCTTGTCGTCGCCTGTGACGTGACGTATGCAGGCGGCGCCGACGAGGACTTCTACTTTGAGTTCGTGCAGGTCAGCGGTCAGTGGTATCTGCTGTTTGCCATGGACTGACCCCCAAAAATAACACCGCCTTGGCATAACACCGCCCCCGGCAGCTTCGGCTGCCGGGGACGTTTTTTTGCATCGTTATGCCTGCACCTGCACGCGGCTGCCGCCGCTGCGGTCTTTGGTGACGATGATCTGCCGGTCGATGCGCTCCTTGAGCTCCGCGACGTGAGAGATGATGCCCACGAGCCGGCAGCCGCCCGACACGCCCACGAGCGCGGTCAGCGCCTGCTGCAGCGCCTCGCTGTCGAGCGAGCCGAAGCCCTCGTCGACGAACATCGCCTCGAGCTGCACGCCGCCGGCGCTCGACTGCACCTCGTCCGACAGACCGAGCGCCAGCGACAGGGAGGCGGCAAACGTCTCGCCGCCGGAGAGCGTCTTGACGCTGCGCGCCGTGCCGTTGTAGTGGTCGACGACCTCGAGCTCCAGCCCGGTCTGGCTGCGGTTGTCGCCCGCACGCTCGCAGCGGCGCAGCTCGTACTGCCCGCCGGACATGATGAGCAGGCGCGTGTTCGCGCGCCCGAGGATGTGGTCGAAATACGCGGCCTGCAAAAACGCCTCGAGCGTGATCTTCTCCTGTCCGGGGATGGTGCCGTTCGCGGTCGCCGCCAGCGCGTGCACCCATTGCCAGCGCTCGTGCGCAGCGTCGTATTCCTGCCGCTGCGTGTCGAGCCTGGCGCGCGCCGTGCGGTTTTGCTGCAGCCGCGTGTCGAGGGCGTTCATCTGCGCCTGCAGCGCGTCGGTGCGTGCGCTGAGCGCATCACACTGCGCTTGCAGCGCGGCAATGTCCGCCGCCGGTGCGGCGCCTGTCTGCGTGTGCAGCGTGGCGATCTTTCCGCGCAGCTGCGCGCACTTTGCCTGTGCCGCAGCGTGCTGCTTTTGCGCCGTGTCAAGTGCCTGCCGCAGCGCCTCATGCTGCGTCTGTGCCTGTGTGAGCGCGGCCTTCGCCGCACCGCTGTCCGCGTGCGGCAGCTCGGCTGCACGGTTGGCTGCGGCGGCATCCAGTTCGTCGCAGCGCGCGGCACGCGCGGCGCAGTCGGTCTCACCGGCCCGGATCGCGTCGCGCTGCTGCTGCAGCTCTGCCTCCTGCTCTGACAGCCCGTCTGCAAGCATCTGCAGCTTATCGAGCTGCGCTCTCTGCTCTGCCAGCCGGCCGGCACAGCCGCGCGCGTCCTGCGCGGCTTTTTCCTGCAGCGCGGGGAGCGTTTGCGCCAGCGTCTCCGGGTCGAGCGGCGGCGTCAGCGCCGCGCACGCCGTTTCCAGCGCTTCACGCACGGCCGTGAGCTGCCCGCGCAGAGCGGCGGCCTCCGCGCTGCATGCCTCGGCGTCTCGCTGCGCCTGCTCGCTGTCGGCTTTTGCGCGCTTGCGCGCGGCAGCGTCCGGCGTCTGCTCCGGCGCGGCGGCAGGGCAGGGGTGCTCCGTCGCACCGCAGACCGGGCAGGGCTGCCCGGGCATGAGCGTGCGCGCAAGGATGCCCGCCTGTGCGTCGAGATAGGCGCGGTCCAGCGCGCTGTAGTGTGCCAGCGCCGCCTGTGCCGCCTCGGCCGCTTGCGTGTACTTCTCCTGCGCGGCTTCGAGCTTTTCCTGCAGCTCGGCGCACCGTTTGCGCTGCCGGTCGAGTTCGGTCAGCGCCTTGCATCGCTGCTCGGCCGCCTTCTGCTCCTGCGCGGTCTGCTCGGCGGCCACGGCCAGCTTCGGCTGCTCGGCGAGCTGCTCACGGGTGTCTTTGCACGTCTGTTCCGTCGCCTGTGCCTGTGCACGCGCTAGCTCCAGCGCTGCGGTTTTCTCCTCCAGCGCTTCGCGCGCGGCCTTGGCCTGTGCGCGCTGCTTGTCCAGCTGCTCGTATTGGCCGAGCGCGTCCTGAAGCCGCGCGATGTCCTGCAGCAGCTGCTCCATGTCCGGCTGCTTCGCTTCGGCGGTGTCGAGCGCTGTCCGTGCAGACGCTTGCTCGCGCTGCGCCTGTTGGAGGTCCGCCTCTGCCGTTTTCAGCTCTGCGCGCGCCTGTTCGACCGCCTGCGCCTTGCCGAGATCGGTGAGCAGGCGCGCGTGCTGCGCCTTTGCCTGCTCGTGCTTCGTGTTCGTCTGCGCCCGGACGTCTGCGTCTGCATCGATCAGGGCGTCGAGCGCTGTCAGCAGCGCGTCCGTGTCCTCTGCGTCCGGCAGCGCATCCGGGTCGTCGCAGCCGATGGTCTCCGCCGTTGAACGCAGCGCCGCGACCAGCTCGCCGCACGTCTTTTCGAGCGCGGCGGCATCGTCCTTGAGCCGGTTTTGCAGCGCCAGATACTTTCCCGTGCGGAAGATCTGGCGGAAGATCGCCTTGCGCTCGTCCGTCTGGGCGAGCAGCAGGCGGCGAAACTCGCCCTGCGCGATCATGGCGATGCGCGAAAACTGCGCCCGATCCACGCCGATGACCTCCGTCACGGCGGCGGTCACTTCGCGCGTTTTCGTGATGACGCGCCCGTCCGGCATCGTCAGCTCGGCGTCCGCCTTCTGCACGGTCGTGCCGGTGCCGCGGGTTTTCGGGCGCGTATATTCGGGGTTGCGGCGCACGGTGTAGCGCTCGCCGCCGTTTGCGAATGTCAGCTCCACGAACGTCGGCGTCTCAGGCTCGGCATACTTGCTGCGCAGCATGGAGCTCTCGCGGGTCTCGCCGCTCGCCTCGCCGTAGAGCGCGTAGGCGATCGCGTCAAAGACCGTCGTCTTTCCGGCGCCGGTGTCGCCGGTGATGAGGTAGAGCCCGGTCGTGCCGAGCGCGTCAAAGTCCACGGTCGTCTGTCCGGCATACGGTCCGAAGGCGGACATGGTCAGCTTCAGCGGTCTCATCCCTGCACCTCCATGATCTGCTCCATAAGCTGCGCGATGTATGCGCGCTGCACATCGCTCATGGGCTGATGATTCTGGCGCGTATACAGCGCCTCAAACAGCTCCAGCGGCGTGCGCCGCTCCGTCTCCGCCGGTACGGACATACCGCCGGCTGCGCGTGTGCGCGCGTTGTCGTAGTCGAGCGTCATCAGGTACGGGTAGATCGTGCGCAGGCGGCTCATGGCGTCAAACACGTCCTGCTCGTCCGTGAGGATCAGGTGCAGGTAGTCGCTGCGGTAGGTCGTGTGCTCGTAAAAGCTCCGCGCGGTCAACTCGTCATAGCTCCCGCGGATCTCGCGCAGCTCCCGCAGCGGCGTGAGCGCGACGGTGCGCACCTGCACGTCGCCCTTTTCGCCCAGCGTCACGACGGTGACGGATTTGTGCTGCCTTGCCTCGGAAAACGAGTATTTGAGCGGCGAGCCGGCATAGCGGATCGTCTCGCGCCCGATGTGCTGCGCGCCGTGCAGGTGGCCGAGCGCCACGTAGTCAAACGGCGCAAAGACGCCGCTGTCGACATTGTCCGTCCCGCCGACGGACAGCTCCTCCGAGCCGCTGCGCGCGCCGCCGGTGACGAACTGGTGCGTCACGAGTACGTTGCGCGCGGCGGTGTCGATGTCCATGTGCGCGACGGCCTCGGCCGCGGCATCGGTGTAGCTTTCAATGTCCGCGTCCGGAAACCAGCGGCGCACGTGCGCGGGCTTCACAAACGGCAGCAGCCAGACGTGCACCGGTCCGAGCGCGTCATGCAGCGTGACCGGCGCGAGCGCACCGTCATACACGGGCGAGATGTGGATGCCGCAGCTATCCATGACGCGCCCGCCGAAGGCGAGCCGCTCCGGCGAGTCGTGGTTGCCGCTGATGAGCAGCACGGGCACGCCGCGTGCGCGCAGCTCGGTGAGAAAGCCGTCGAGCAGCCCGACCGCCTCGACCGACGGCACGGACTTGTCGTACACGTCGCCCGCGATGAGCACGCCGTCCGGCTGCTCGTCGTCCAGAATGGCGAGGATCTGCCGCAGGATGTGCGCCTGATCCTCGAGCATGGAAAATCCGTTGACACGCTTGCCGAGATGCAGGTCGGCGAGGTGGAGAAATTTCATCGTATCGTTCCGCTCCTTGTGCGGCCGGGCCGCGGTGTGATGCTTCCATTATAATCCGAACCGCACCGCGGCACAACGGCGATTTTCGCGCTGATGCGGCAAAAACCGGAAACCGATCTGTGCCGGTCTCCGGTTTTTTTTGCTCACCAGCCGAGCAGCCGTGCCAGTGCCGTGAACGCCGCGCACAGTGCCATGCCCAGCGCCGTCGGCAGCAGCGCCGCCAGCAGCGTCCATTTTGCGCTGCCGGTCTCACGCCGGATCGTCCAGAGCGTCGTCGAGCACGGCCAGTGCAGCAGGAAAAACAGCACGGCGCTCACGGCGGTCGTCCATGTCCAGCCGTTTGCGGTCAGCAGCGCGTGCATCTGCGCCAGTCCGAGCGCGTCACTCAGACTGCCCTGTGCCAGATAGCCCATCACGGCGATCGGCAGCACGATCTCGTTGGCCGGAAAGCCGAGCACGAATGCCAGCAGCAGCACGCCGTCCATGCCCATGATGTGTCCGAGCGGGTCGAGCGCAGCTGCGCACCGCGTCAGCAGGCTCACACCGCCGGGGTGCACGTTTGCCAGCGCCCACAGCACCATGCCCGCCGGCGCTGCCACGGCGGCGGCGCGTCCGAGCACGAACAGCGTCCGGTCGAAAACGGAGCGCACGATCACCTGCCCGACCTGCGGCGCACGGTACGGCGGCAGCTCCAGCGCGAAGGCCGACGGCTTGCCGCGCAGCACGGTCGCGCTCAGCAGCCACGTTGCGCCGAACGTCAGCCCCACGCACAGCACGAGCGCCGCCGTGAGCAGCAGCGCGGCGGTGAGCGTGCTGCCGCTGAGGGAAAAGAACATGGTCATGAGCGCGATGAGCGCCGGAAAGCGGCCGTTGCACGGCATGAGGCTGTTGGTGAGCACGGCGAGCAGCCGTTCGCGCTCGGAGTCGATGATCCGGCAGCCGACCACACCCGCCGCGTTGCAGCCGAGCCCCATGCACATTGTCAGTGCCTGCTTGCCGCAGGCGCGGCACGCCTGAAACGGGCGGTCGAGGTTGTACGCCACGCGCGGCAGATACCCCGCGTCCTCGAGCAGCGTGAACAGCGGGAAAAAGATCGCCATCGGCGGCAGCATCACGGCCACGACCCATGCCAGCGTCCGGAACATCCCGTCCACCAGCAGCCCCTGCAGCCATGGCGGTGCGTGCAGGAAGATCAGCAGCGCGGAAAACCGTCCCTGCACCCAGCCGAAAAAATGTGCCAGCCATTCCGACGGCGCGTTTGCGCCCGCGATCGTCAGCCACAGCACGGCTGTCAACCCCAGCAGCATGATGGGGTAGCCGGTCGCGCGGCTCGTGAGCAGGCGGTCGAGCCGCCGGTCACGCGCGGCATATTCCGGCGTCTCCCGCCGGACGGCTGCACGGCAGATGGCCTCTGCGCGGCGCACATCGTCCGCCGGGTCTCCGGCCTCCGGCGCACCGTCCGGGCGCGGCTGCGGCGCGGCCATAACGGCGTCGAGCGCGTCGAGCAGGGCGCGGAGCGTTTTCTTTTTCCGCGCCGTTATGCCCACGACCGGCATGCCGAGCTGCGCCTGCAGCGCGGGCAGGTCGATGCGGATGCGCTTGTGCCGCGCCTCGTCGAGCAGATTCACGCACACGATCGTGTTCGGCGTTACGCTGTGCATCTGCAGCGCGAGCACGAGTGTGCGCTCGAGACACGTCGCATCGCACACGACGACCACGGCCTCCGCTTTACCGCCGCGCACAAAGTCGCACGCGACAGCCTCCTCCGCCGAGTGCGGCTGCAGCGAGTAGGTGCCCGGAAGGTCGACGAGCAGATACTGCTCCCGCGCCGAGCGGCAGCGTCCGCACGCGCAGCCGACGGTTTTCCCGGCCCAGTTTCCGGTGTGCTGGCGCATCCCGGTCAGGGCGTTGAAGACGGTGCTCTTGCCGACGTTCGGGTTGCCTGCCAGCGCCACGACGCGCTCTCCTGTGCGCCGTGTGCCGCCAAATGCGGCCGCGTGCGTGCCGACGGAGCGGTGTGTCAGTCCCATGTGCGCACCTCCTCTACAGCACGGCCACGCGGATGGCGCGGCAGTCGCACTGCCGCAGCGCGATCACGCTGCCGCGGATGAGATAGGTGCTCGGGTCGCCCATGGGGCTGCGGCCGAGGCAGACCACGCGCGTCTGCTCGATCAGCCCGAGGTCGCGCAGTCGCCGCTGCATCCCGTCGGGTGCGCACACACTGTGCACAATCGCGCTTTGACCGGGCTGTAGGTCGCTGAGCATTTGGATTCGTGTCATTGCAGCTTCCCCCTCCTGCGGAGGCGAGCGCCTCCCATACCCATGGTATTCGACCGGGCGCTTTTGCGTGCCGGAGGATTGCGCGCGGGCGCCGGGTGTAGTATACTACAGGAAAATACCTGTATCAGGAGTGACCGATATGGCAGAGAAGCCGAAAACGAATGTGGATAAATTCTTTGAGATCTATGATGCCGACCCCGCGCTGCAGGCACGCGTGCAGCAGGCGATGGACAGCTATCCCGGCAGTCTGGAGATCCGCGATGTCATGACCGAGCACGTGCTGCTGCCGGTGGCGGAGGAGCTCGGCCTGCCGTTCACGCTCAAGGAGCTGCGCAATTATGAGCTGCTCAAGTGGGGACGCCAGCATCAGGATCGGGAGCTGACGGACGAGGACATGGCGGTCGATTATGAGACAACCTATTGGCTGCTCGACCGCGGCTGGTCGAACGACGAGGCCGCCTTCTGCGGCGGTGAGCATTGAGGTATGCAAAAAAAGGCGCGCACCGGCTGGTGCGCGCCTTTGCCATATCCATATCTTCTTTACAGTCGGCTGCGGATGTCCTCCACATTGCGCTTCACGCTCTGAATGAACAGCGCGGCGTCGAGGCTGTAGGCTATGGCATCGAAGCCCCTGCGGAAGCCGTCGATCACGCCGTCGGCCGTGCCGGTGAAGAACATGCAGTACTTTCCGGCCGCGCGGCAGGCGGCGACGATGCGCGTGACGGCCGCCTGAAACTCGGGCGCGTTGAACTGTCCCGGTATGCCCATCGAGATCGACAGATCGAACGGTCCGACGAAGATGCCGTCCACGCCGTCCACGGCGCAGATGTCCTCGATGATGGCGAGCGCTTCGGCGGTCTCGCACTGCGGGAAGAGCAGGGTCTCGCCGTTGAAGTGGCGCATGGTCTCCGGCACGGAGCCGAGCCCGTCAAAGCCCCAGCCGTCCTTGCGCGACGGGCAGAAGCCCCGCTGGCCGATGGGGTAATATTTTGCGTAGTTTACAAGCTCCTGCACCTGCGCGAGCGTCTTGACGTTCGGCACGATCAGGCCCTGCACGCCGACGTCGAGCAGCTTGAGCACGGCGGGGCGGCTGATCTCGCGCACGCGCGCGATCGGGCAGATGCCGCTCAGCTCGGCGGCACGCACGAGCGCGGCGGTGGTCTCTGCTTCGATGGGGGAGTGCTCGTTGTCGATGATGGCAAAGTCGAGCCCCGTGCGGCCGAGGCACTCCATAAGGCTCACGCTGGCGGTGTCAAAAAAGGTGCCGATAGGCTGCGCGCCGGCGGCGAGCTTCTGTTTGAGTGTGTTTTCCATGCGGATTCCTCCTTGTCTTGTCTCAATGGCCCGATTATACGTGCATTTTGGCGGGATGGCAAGTGCCGCGCCGCGCACATTTGCGCCCGCCGCATAGGGAATAGCGGGACAGGAGGTGCGGGCATGGAACTCGGCATTGCATCCGGCTGGGCCGCGACTGGCGTGCACCAGAGCGTGAAGTAGCTGACAAAACAGGAGCAGTTGCGCCAATACGCCGGGGGGTGTGCGCGCATCGGCATGTTGCTGCATGTGCGGATGTGTGTTATGATAGGGCCATCGAATGGATTTGGAGAGGTGACAAATGCGCGAGGAAGAATACGATCTCTGCTTTTCGCCGCCGCTGTCGCCTACGGTCTGGGGCGAGCTCAGTCTTTGCTTTGATGTGGATTTCCCGATCGACACGATTTCTTCCATCCTTGGCGCGCAGCCGACAGAGGCCAAGCGGCAGCGGGCGTGCCGGTGGAACGCATATGCGGGCACGCAGAACCCGGGATACTGGACGATCACGTTTGACAAGACCGACACGTTTGATGGTGACGTTGTCCAGCGGACGATACATACTTTTATCGCAGAACACGAGCGGGCACTGCATCAGGTCCTGGAGCAGTTTCAGCCGTGCACGATGTTCTTGACGATTTATGCCGCAGTGCATCAGGACGGAGAATATCCGTCCATTCGGCTAAACCCGTATTTTCTGCAGGATGCCTGCCGGCTCAGCGCGAGCGTGGATATCATTGTAGATAATGATTATGTGCCCGCGGAGCCGGATGGCGGCAATCATGCGGAGCGGTGAAATAAACGATGGCCATACGCCAGCACATTTTACAGTGAAGTGAATAGTGAAGAGTGAAGAACGAAAAAGTAAAAATCTGCAAGCACACTGTGTTGCTTGCAGATTTTTGGTGCTCCAGCGGGGATTTCCCCTATCAGGGATAAACTTCGACTCCCCGGGAGCGACCGGAAAAAATATCCCCCGCCGAAAGGCGAGGGATATTTTTGGTGCTCCAGCGGGGATTTCCCCTGACGGGGATAAACTTCGACTCCCCGGGTGCGACCGAAAAAAATATTCCCCGCCAAAAGGCGAGGGATATTTTTTGGTGCTCCAGCGGGGATTCGAACCCCAATAGAATTACGCGTTTTCAGTGCTTATCACTTTCTGACAACACTTTTGACAACTTTCTGCTGCGTTTTACGTACCGGTTGACCTTGTTGTGTACCTGCTGTTTACGCTTGTCCTCAAGGTCGGTGTAGATATCCTGCGTCATTGCGATGGTAGAGTGCCCGAGCAGGTATTGTGCATCCTTGATATCGATATTCGCGCTGTGCAGCATGGAGGCATATGCGTGCCGGAGTTGATGCGCAGTCGAGTGGATGTCATGGCTCTGCTGGTATTTTTTCAGGCCGGATTCCAGCTCCGTCTTTGTCGGCAAGCCGTCCGGGAAGAAGATGAATGTCTCTGGGTCGTCATAGTGCGGAAGGATCTCGACGACGTTATCCGGTAGGTCGAGGTAGCGCACGCCGGCTTCGGTCTTAGGGGATTTGAGAACCGGCTTTCGCGTGTCAGAATATGCAACGGCACGCGCGACGCACGCAGTCCGCGTAGTGAGGTCAATATCTTTTTGCTTCAGCGCGGCAGCCTCACCGCGTCTGGCACCCGTGTACGCCATGAAATACGACATCCGCGCAAACAAACTTTCGGTTTTCGATTCCTCGATTTTTTTCAGGTCGTCCGGCGGCGTTGGCTTTCTGGGGACGCGCGGGTTGCCCTTTGGCGTTGGGATCCCGATGCAGGGGTTTGCATCAATATCGCCGCAAAGAAAGGCGTAGTTGAGGATCTGCCGCATCACGGACTTTGTGTTGTTGATGACCTTCTGCGAGTAGCCACGCGCGGCGAAGCGCTGCAGGAAGACGACGATCTGGTGACCGGTGATGTCCGTGACATACTGGTCGCCGAAAGCGTCCACAGCGCGATTCTTTGCTGTTCTGTAACCGCATACGGTGTTTGGAGACAGGCGCGGTTCGCACTGCTCCCACCAGTCATCGGCGACGGCCTCGAATGTCCGGCCCTTGCCAGCAGCCTCGTTCGCGTGCTTTTCGCACTCACGGATATAGTCATCACGCTTTTGTTCGACTTCTTTGTCGGTTTTCCCATAGAAATACTTTCGCTCGCCATTGATGGTGTCAGACAAGACAATGCGTCCGTCTTTGCGCAGCGTGTATTTTGTCCTTTTTCTTGCCATGGGCGTCCTCCTGTTGGGGTCTTGCATAGTGAGAAATTTGTACAATCAGATATTTACAATCCAGAAAAAGCGTCATAAAATAGAAGTAAGGGTGTGCATTATTTTGCGTGTCCAGAATATTGACAACAAATCTACTGTCCTAGTGCTGCAGCACTGGGGCATTTTTGTATAAAAACAAAATATGCGGACATTTATAAAGATAATAGCGCGCAGAAATATTTAATTACAAAAAACGCTTGATTTTGCAATTAAACAATGATATTATGCACCAAACCAGACAAAACAAGAGGATTTTGAAAAGCAAGAGGTGTTCACATGAACTATGAGTCTTTAAGGACATTATATTATAAGGATCCTGAACTGTATCAGCAGGAGTATGCCAGCCGGCGGAACGGAAGAGCTACTATCCATATAGATTTTGATGTTTCGGGAAAACCGGCATTTTTTGAGGAAAACAATGAAGTGTTCCTCCTTGCGTTTCAAATCATGTCATGCGACAAGAAGATTCTTTCGATCAGCAAGGATCTGCCGCCGATTGCGCTGCAGCAGTACAGGAAGAAGTGCCTGATCGACGAAATTGTCCTTACGAACAAGATCGAAGGTGTACACAGCAGCCGGAAAGAAATCGGTGAGGCACTTGCAGTACTCGATGAGCAATCCTCCGCAAAAGGGAAACGTCATCGGTTTATCGGGCTTGTCAATAAGTATAATAAGCTTACGAAAAGTGAGTCAGTATCTTTGGCATCATGCGAAGATATCCGGAATATTTACAATGAACTGGTGCTGGAGGAAGTCATTGCAGAGGATCCGCAAAACGCTCCTGATGGAAAAATCTTTCGGAAGGATCAGACTACCATTCGCAGCGCAACAGAGAAAGTGATCCACGCAGGCCTGACACCGGAGAGAAAGATTATCGAAGCAATGGAAAAGGCGCTCGCGTTTCTGCATGATGATTCCATACCATGGCTGTTTCGGATCTGCATTTTCCATTATATGATTGAGTATATCCATCCGTTTTATGATGGGAATGGACGGCTGGGCCGGTTTATTCTGAGCTACTGCATTGCGGAGAAATGTGAGAGCCTGAGTGCCTATCGCATTTCGGAAACGGTGAAAGAAAACATCAAGGACTATTATGAAGCGTTTCGGGTCTGCAATGATCCGCGCAATCTTGGCGATTTGACGCCGTTCCTGTTGATGATGTTGGAAATGCTCTTGAAAGCCATGCAGGAACTCATAGACGGGCTGCAGAGGCGGAAAATTCAGTGGGATCGGTACGAGAAGCTGGTAAATACTTTGCCAAAGAGCAAAAACGAAAAAATGCGTCTGGTTTACAGTTTGCTGATTCAAGCGGCGTTGTTTTCGGAGGACGGGATATCCACTTCTGAATTGCAGGAGGTTTGTGGAATCAGCTATGGAACGCTCCGGAAGCTGCTGGATAATGTAAGAGATCAAGGGCTGCTGATCCAGACAAAGCGGGGGCGGGAAAACTGTTTTGAAATGGACTTGAACCTTCTGGATGAAAAATTCATGAAACAGAACTAAACCTTTGCGTTTGTATATTGCCCCGGTGCGTTGCGCCGGGGCAATTTTCATACACTTATAAGCTGCTCCTTAGATTCAGCCGAGCGCTCGGCGGCTCTTGGCATTTGATCCACAAAAGTCTCGATGCCATCAATATGTTCAGATAGTTTTGGCTTGATATATTGCTTCATGGGATCGAGAATGAAATCGATGCCGTTACGCCTTGCCATTTTGGCAACGGGGATGAAATCACTGTCACCGGCAATTAGTATGATCTGGTCCACATAGCGACCATATGCCAACGATGCAACGTCCAAGCCGATTCTCATGTCTACGCCCTTTTGTTTCACGATAAGCCGAAAGTCGCGCTCAACGAGTTCTGCAGGAGTTCTTGTGCCTGAGAGGATTTCCTTTAAAGCTCTGGGCTTCAAGGTGTAATAGGCTTGAGATTCGGCGAGCTCGCCCATCCGTAGTGCGATTTTTCGCTTTAATTTTAGTTCCTCATAAAAAGCCTTAGACCATTTTGTGCCGGCCTTTTCTGAAAAAGCGATTGTTTCTTTTGTCAGCGGATGAATAATGTCTCGTTCCATTGGAGGACAATCATAATAAAAGATTCGATATAAATCTCGTGGTTCTGTTGCTTCACTCAAATGCAGCAGGCAGTAGTTGAAAAGTTCATTAGCGCGGTCTACTGCACTAATCTCTTTACCCCATAAATAAATTGCGCGTTTTCGGTAATAGCCTCCGTCAACCATGATCGCTGTTTTTCGAACCGTTAATTGATTCATATTATTTCTCCTATAAAAAATAAAACCCTTGAGTTTGGAACATCCCGAAAGGTGGGAGCCCGCGCCCAAGGGTTACTTTAGCTGAGTAGAATACTCTACGTTTCTATCTTATGCCCGTGGACGTAAATTGTCAAGTCGGGAATATGCCAAAATGTTTCACTATATACCGCTGGATTTTTATGACCAGTGAATTCTATATCCGTTCAGTAGCTGCGCCGGGGTAATTCTCATTCTTCCTTAGTCAGAAAATGCCGCCTGTACAGCTCCTTCAGCTCATCGGCGGTGTAGTTCGTGCCGAACCGGCGATTGATGAGGCCGCGCGTGATGCCCCAATTCCAGCCGTATTTGTGGACCATACGGTACATGACCCTATAGATTTCTGCCTGCATGCGTGTCCCCTCTCAAAAACGAAATACCTTCAATTCCGCCCGGGCGCACAGCACCCGGGCGGTTGTGATTATTTCGCCTTTTCGAGGCGCACGGTTTTGGTGGTGCCGAGAGCCGATGCCTCGTAGCTGATCTCACCTTTTTCATATGTGAACGTCTTGGTATCGGCGCTGGACGCCAACAGGGCAGAGCCGGTTTTCTCTTTATCGTTCGCAGATTCCCATGTATAGGGTTCATCGGCCGTTTCCGGAGCAACGAATGTTCCAGCCCAATATAGGGACTTGGACTCGCTGTCCGTGTTGACCCAGTAGATTTCGATCGTGTCGCCGCTGATGGTAGCCGCCTGGTAGCTTTCCTTCGAGTCCGAGTTTGACTGCACCCATTCACCCGTCAGATCTGGGGGAGTGGCGACTTCAGGCGTCTTTGTGTCGCCGCCGTTCTGGCTGCCGCACGCCGTCAGGCACAAGACCAGAAGCATGGTTGCGATGATGGACAATAGGCGGCTTTTTGCGAATGTTTTTTTCATAGACATTCTTCCTCTCATTATTCTCGCCAACAGGCGGATTGCGACAATTTTATCATTTTATGGCCGGAATGTCTATTCTTTCTTTGCTATACGATAAAAGGGACTGTGCTACACTGCCGCCCCTGCGCATAATAAGCGCGGAGGCGATGAAAGGTGAACTATCAAGATTACAAGGACGCGCGCGATGCATCGTGGCACATCCTGATCGACTGCGAGGTGACGGAGCTGCCGGTCAGGATCAGCGGCGTGTGCCGTGTGCTGGGTGTGTCCGTGCGGCGGTATACACCAGCAGAGCGGGACAGCAACGACGGCATGTCCGCCGTCATCGGCGGCGCGCCGGCAATCATGGTGTCCAGTCTGGCGATCCCGGCGCGGCAGCGCTTTACCTGCGCACACGAACTGGGGCACATCATCCTGGGCCATGTTGGCCGGTATGATCTTGTGTGCCGCGAGCCAGATCCGGGCGACAACCCCATCGAGCAGGCGGCCAATGTGTTTGCCTCGCGTCTGCTTGCCCCGGCCTGTGTGCTCTGGGGCTGCGGCGTGCAGTCAGCCGGGGACGTCGAGCAGCTGTGCGACATCAGCCGAGCGGCTGCCGAATTCAGGTGGAGCAGGATGCAGGAGCTTTACCGGCGGCAGCGCTTCTTAACCTCGCCGCTCGAGCGGCTGGTATATGCGCAATTCGAGGATTACATCAAAGGTCATCGGCTTCCGGGAACTGGTCGATAATCATTTTCAGAGCGAGTGCTTGTTCACTGCTTAGTGCTTTTTCAGTGGTTGCTCCGCCGTAAGTAAGTCGAATCAAGTTCGGGCTTGTATTAGCTGGCTTTAGAGTGGTTGGAGCGCTCATCGAATCGTCGGCCAGGTATGAAACCGGGACGTGGAACAAATCTGCCATGGCTCTAATTTTGGATAAAGGAATATCGCTGACACGCCCACATTCCCACTTGCTTACTGCGTTCTTTTTTACGCCGAGTAGAGAGCCAAGCTGTGTTTGGGTCAGTTCGAGTTGCAGCCTGCAGCTTCGGATTCTATCTCCAATTCCATTGCCGCGAGCGGCTGCACTGTTGCTGGTGCTTGTTCCCCATCCGGCTAAATATGCTGGTGAGACGCCGATGGCATCCGCTATTGTTTCCAATCGGTCAAGCGGGATGTTGACCACTTTTCCAATTTCGTATTTGTAGATTGTCTGTTTGGTTGTCCCACACATAGAGGCGAGCTCTTCCTGCGTGAGACCGACAGATTCGCGTGAGGCCCTGATTTTTTCCCCGATTGTCATTTGGAATCAGCTCGTTTCGTATGTGATGTCAAAGGTCATCGGCTTCCGGGAGCTGATCGATGAGCGTTTTCAGAGCGGCGACTTGTTCGTCGCTCAATTTTTTTTCGATGAAACTGCCGTCGCGCCCAGCAATGCGGACAACATTCTTATTTTCAAGGGACGTGTTTTCTGGCTCATGCGCTTCGGTTTCCCAGCCCATGAGGTAAGCCGGAGTTACATGCAAAGCCTTAGCAATCAGTTCAAGGCGATCAAGAGGGATTTTGTCAGTTTCTCCTGTCGCATATCTGTAAAGTGCTGTTTTGGGAATGCCTGTGAGCGCCGATAGAACACCGTATGATAGATTTTGGTCTTCAACAAGTCTCAAAATGCGGTTGGATATGCTGTTCATAATTGCCTCCGAGTCATTGAGTTACTTGAAGTATATAGCGCTTGTTTCAAAAATGCAATAGAAAAATGAGAAAAATCGTTTCAAAAATGGATTGACAAGTGGAGGCGCTGGTGCTATTATGAAATCGTTCCAGAAATGGAACACAAAACTCGCTGAAAGGAGGGAACGTCTGATGAACTTGAAGCTCCTTAGTGATCGCGTATCTGAAGCCGGGATTACTCAGGCGGAACTGGCTAAAAGGGCGGGAATCTCGGCAGCATCTATGTCCAGAAAAATGCGTGGCAAGACGCTCTTTAACACAAAAGAGGCAGAGACAATTTGTGAAATTCTCGGAATCATGGACAGCTCCGATAAGGTAAAAATTTTTTTGTCATAATCGTTCCACTTTAGGAACGAAAAACATCCGCACATACAGTGCAGATGTTTTTGATCAATTTATTCGATTGATTGATTGGAGGTGAGAACATGAAGGGTTTTGATGTCGGCACGTTTGCAATCATCTTCAACGTGCTTGTGCTCCTGTTCATCATTTTCTGTCACGTTGTGCTCTGAATGGCCTATTTATTCGATTGGAGGTGAGGACATATGAAACCAGAAGATCCTATGGCAAGGATGCGTGAAGCGCACCGCGAGTCCTACGAGCGCAAGCTGTGGATCATTGATCACTCCTGCTCTCAGTTGATTGTGAGCTGTCTCGTGAGCGTGTTCGGGACGCTCCTGACGCTGTACCTTATGGGCAGGCTTTGAAGAGAAGCAGCTGCGTCAAGATCGTGCCGAGCACGGAGACAGCGAGCGGGGCAAGCACGGACTGCGAGAAGAGTTTCAGCGCCACGCGGAGCGATACCTCGTGATAATGCCACCCCATATCCGTCAACTGGAAGAGCTCACCGGAAGAATCACAGAATGTCAGATACCCAAGATCACGCAAGCTCAACAGCATCGACCGGATCGATTTCAAGTATTTCTCGACGTTTATATCTTTAACAGGCTGGTTGCCAATGCGGAATGTGCTGATGACAAAGAACCCGTCGTAAGACACCATGCGGCTCTGGTCAATCTGTGCTTTGCGCAGCAGTCGGAGAAATTTGGCCGTTTTGAATGGAAGTATTGCGTAATCCATAGGAAGCACCATCCTTATACAGAATTCTACATACAGTATACCGAAAAGTGGAGAATTTGACAATGAAACGACTTTGGAAGGAAGACGCGTATGAAAAAAACGAGAAACCGCGCTGCAACGAGCGCTGCCGAGCGTAATGACCGGTTGGAAACGTTGGCCTTTCGCCTTTTCGGCTTTCTCCTCGGCATGATTGCGACGCATATTCTCATCCACACGATGTGACGTTAGGAGGTGAGGACATGTACACCGTGAAGATACTGGTCGCTGTTGGCGTGATCTGTTACTTTGTTGGTTTTCTTGTATGCCTTGCGATCTTCAACCGCATCTGCAATGGCTGCCTGAAATCCACGTTCGAGCGGGAGCGGGCAACCGAGAAGATGTATACAGATGCACTCGAGCGGCTGTCAGGTGACATATTTGATAAGTGAGGCGATTCAATGAAAGAGTTTGATAACCAAGTCAACAAGTCCAGACCAATGTTCGACCATGATGCCGAGGAAAAACGTTACAAACGGTACAAGTATGTTTGCTACGGACAGCTTGTTTTGAAAGGACTGCTGTTTTTTGCGCTCGGCCTTTTCGTCGAGTTCCTGATTCATGGCGGCTAAAGCCAGCCTGCCTTCGTCGGTGATGGAAATGGTATCTGCTTTCATACCGCTGACGGTTACGAGCTGGGGAACGTGATGCCACAGCCCGCGAGCGGCTGCTTCGATGTCTGTTGCCGATTCCCCGGTCTCAAGCTGGAAGTCCGTGAGATTCAGGCGGTCGCACTGAGAGCTCAGACGCGAGAGTATTTCATATTGCAATTCAAGAATATCCATAAAAATTCCTCCTTCGCTGTGATTCTACCACGCGCAAGGAGGAACAGGCAAGAAAAGGAGAGAGGTACATATGCCGCGAGAAAAAGAAACCTTCCGGCTTGAGCTGGAGGAAATCTTGAAGTTCACCGGCGGCCGCCGGGTGCTGACGGTGACAGACGTCAGCAATTATACAGGGCAGAGCCGACGGGTGTGCCGCGAGCGGTACAACGTCAGCGGGAAAGAGGGCATCAGCGCCGTGGCGCTCGCCCAGATGCTGGCCAGATAGGTCAAGAGAAAGGAGAAACCAATGAAAGCAACAGGAATCGTCAGAAAGGTCGACGAGCTCGGCCGCATCGTGCTGCCGAAGGAACTGCGCCAGACGCTCGGCATCAACGAGAAAGACCCCGTCGAGATCTACACGGATGGGAAGGGCATCATCCTGCACAAGTACGCGCCGGGCTGTGCGTTTTGCGGGAGTGTGGACGGAGTCCGACATATCCACGATGTGCCGATGTGCGCTATCTGCGCGAACAACATGCAGATGCTGTACCGCACGGCAGAGGGGAGCGATGACGAATGAAGGTATTCGGAGATCCGCGCGCCAAGGCCAAGGTGCGTCGCTACATCGTCTGGGGTATCGAGGACGGTATCGTCTGCGCGTCCTTCATCGCCGGCATCGCGCTGGCGGGGTGGCTGTTTCACATCCTCTTCGCTGCGCTCGGCGTCGCATGAGACGTCCGGAGGTCGTATATATGTCACCGGCAGAGCTGGCCATGCGACGCCGGAATGACCGCTGGGCAGCGCATGGCCGCGCGCGGGTGGCGCTCCCGGGCCGTGTGGCCGTGATCGTACCGTGCGCATCGCCGTTCGCGGCGATCCAGTGCGCGGCGGAGCTGTGGGGCGTCCCATGGCAGGAAGTCGTCCACGGGGCGCGCGTCATGTGGGCGCCGCCGGAGACATAAAAAGACACCGCCTGCGAAGATCGTCAAACCCGCAGGCGGTGAAAACCCAATAGCGCACAGGGCGCGCTACACTATATATATTATAGCATACAGTTGCCCGCCCTGCAAGCCGAAAAACGCTGACGCCGCAAGGCGTTTTCAGCTTCGGTAAGACCAATTACTAACTCGACCGGAGACAGACAGGGAGGCAATCATGCCGTATGTACATCGCACCGTCGTGTGCGGGGAAACGGTCGAGCACCGCAAGATGTATTCGTCCCGTGTGCACAGCAAGGAAGTCAAGCCGCGCAAGCGATCATCCGAGAAGGAGACCTCCAAGTGCCAGGAGCGCATCAATGAGCGCGTGGCCGAGGAGCATCTGCGCTGGCTCATCAACTGTAACTATCGCTATGGCGATTATCACATGGTCCTGCATTACTGGGACAAGGAGATCACGCTGGAACAGGCCGAGCGGGACAGGGCAGCGTTCCTCCGCGAGCTGCGCAAGGCGTACGCCAAAGCGGGCAAGCGCTTGAAATACATCGCCGTGCTCGAAACCAAGCACATGACGAACGTGCATCATCACATCCTCCTGCCGCGCTTTGATGCGCAGATCATCGCCGCCGCCTGGACAAAGGTGACAAATGGCGCGGGCTCTATCAGCTTCCAGATGCTCGATGACCGCAAGAACCACGCAAAGCTCGCGTCCTACCTCATCAAGGAATCACGCTCCACCATGCGCCGCTGCCGCGAGCAGGGCATCCGCCGCCGACGGTATACCTGCAGTGCCGGCATGGCAAAGCCGGAGATCCGCTATCAGGTGGCCAAGGCAGAGACGTGGCGAAAAGAGCCGAAGGCCAGACGGGGTATGCATCTCTATCGTTTTGACGATGGGTCGGAGTATAAGAGCGGCTGGCACGAAGTGAGCGGCTGGCCGTGGCAGGAGTATTACGAGATCAAAGACACCGCATAGAAAGGAGCATCCACAATGAGTATCAGCATGGACAGCCTGCCGCCGCGCTATCAGAAACAGGCGGCGCGCAAGCTGGATCCCGCAGCGTATGAAAAGGCGCTGCAGTTTTTCCACGCCGAGGAGACCAAGAGCCCAGCGCGCCAGGCGCAGGGGAGCATCAGCCACGCGCTCGGCGAGAGCTTCGAGGCGCAGATCCTCACCGCGTGCGAATATTACCGGTCGATCTGTCACGCGGAGATTGACAAAACGCCGGAGCCGATCAAGGTCATTTCCGGCCGGCATCAGAATCCGAGCGGCTGCTGGTCGTTCGAGGCGGTTTTCACCAAGCAGGCGCAGCCGGACTTTCAGGGGACGATTGACGGCGGCCGCAGCGTCGTGTTTGAGGCCAAGGCCACGGATAAGGACCGCATCCTGCAGAGTGCGGTGACGCACGAACAGGCCTATGCCATGCAGTCGCACGCGCAGAAGGGCGCGCTGGTCTTTGTGCTGGTGTGTCTGCGCGGCCGCGCGGTCTATCGCGTGCCGTGGGAAGTGTGGTGGAGGATGCGGCAGCATTTCGGCCACAAGTACATGACGGCCAAAGAGCTGGAACCGTTCCGGGTGCAGATGCGCCGGGGCGTGATCCTGTTTCTCGGCAATCCGGGGGAGGATGCATGATGCTGCGCACACAGGAGACGCTTGACGGCGAGATCATCGTTGACAGCTTTGCCGGTGGCGGCGGCGCGTCCACGGGAATCGAGCTGGCGCTGGGGCGCATCGTCAATGTTGCGATCAATCACGACCCGGCAGCGATCCGGATGCACGAGGCGAACCATCCGTACACGGAGCATTACCAGGCATCTGTCTGGGATGTGGATCCGGAGACGGTTTGCCGAGGGCGGCCTGTGGCACTGGCATGGTTCTCTCCGGACTGCAAGCATTTTTCGAAGGCAAAGGGCGCAGCACTTGTTGACCGCAAAATCCGGGGCCTCGCGTGGATCGTCTTGCGCTGGGCGGCGAAGGTGCGCCCGCGCGTCATCATCCTCGAAAACGTTGAAGAGTTCCAGACGTGGGGGCCAGTGCGCAAAGGAAAGCCGGTAAAGAAGCTGGCCGGCACGACGTTCCAGAAGTTCATCGGGCAGCTTCGGGCACTGGGGTACACCGTGGAATGGCGCGAACTTGTGGCAGCCGACTACGGCGCGCCGACGACCAGACGGCGGCTGGTGCTGATTGCCCGCTGCGACGGGCGTGCAATCGTCTGGCCGGAGCGCATACATGCCCCGAGAGACAGCGCGGAAGTACGCAGCGGCAAACTGCTGCCGTGGCGCAGCGCCGCGGAGATCATCGACTGGTCATTGCCGTGCCCATCGATTTTTGCGACGAAGGACGAAATCAGCGAGCGGTACGGTATTTCTGCCGTCCGGCCGCTGGCGGACAACACCTTGCGCCGCATCATTCGCGGCGTGGACAAGTTCACGATCAAATCCGGGGCGCCATTTATCGTTGAGTGCAGCCATTCTGGGGATGGGCACGTCGCGCCGCTGACGATGACGAACACCAGCAACAGTGTCGGGGCGCCGGCCTCCGAGCCGATGAACACCGTCCGCACAGGCGGTGGCGGCGGGCAAATGCTGCTTTCACCGTCACTCATCCAGTATCACACGGAGAAAACAGACGGTGCCCGAGCGGCTGGTTTGGATAAGCCCATTTGCACGGTGGACGCCTCGAACCGTTACGGCCTTACCTGCGCGAATCTGGTGGAGTATTACAGTGCCGGCCGACCGTTGGACGCGCAAGAGCCGATGCATACGGTCACGAGCCACGACCGGGAAGCTGTGGTTGCGGCCCACGTGGTGAAGTATAAGCGGGACGAAGTCGGCACACGGCCGTCGGAGCCGCTGCCGACACAGACAGCAGGCGGCGTGTTTGGCTGCTGCAAGGCAGTGCTTTGTAAAATCGGCACATCTGAGCGGCTTTACTACTGGCCGCAGATCCGCGATCTGCTGAACCGGTACTGTGGCTACGCACTGGGCACGGATGACCTGCTGCTCCTGTCAATCGGCGGGGTGCTGTACTATATCGCGGACATCGGCCTGCGGATGTTGTCGCCTCGAGAACTGTACAACGCCATGGGCTTTCCACCGGATTACATCATCGACCACGATGCGGACGGGAAACCGTACCCGAAGACGCAGCAGGTAGCCAGATGCGGCAACGCCGTCTGTCCGCCGATGGCTGCGGCCGTGGTGGCGGCAAATCTACCGGAGTATGCCGTGCCCGGGAAAATTGAGACGATGGCCGCGCTCGCCGATGCGGTGGCCATGTAAAAAACGAAGGAGGATAATCATGAATCACGAAACCCAAAGAGCGAGCATCCTGCAGATGGCGCAGGGTGCATTCCAGGAGCGCGTGGACTATGAGATGCAGCGCTGTGTTGACAACATCCTTGACGTCAACACCAAAGCAACCGCAAAGCGCAAGATCACGCTGACGATCGAGCTGACACCGGACGATGACCGCCGGCAGATCCGCGTGAATGTTGTTGCCAAGGCCACGCTCGCGGCGACCAATCCGGTCGCAACGTCGCTTTGCGTTACCACTGATGGCAACGGGGAAATGGTCGTTGCCGAAATGGTGCCGCAGCTCCCCGGCCAGATGCGCGTGGACGGGCATGAACAGGAAGCACCGAAAATTCTGAATCTGCTGCAGGCCAGCCAGCAGGCAGCCGAATAACGAAGGAGGATATGACAATGCTCGCAGAAATGATCGACAAAATCGTGAGCCTGAAAGAAACCAAAATCTTCGAAATTGATGGGCAGACCTATTCCGACGCCAATCTTACGCGGATCCCGCCGCATGTGGATCGTCCCGATTCCGTCAGCGTCAGCGGTCTGGATGCTGTCTGCAAGCTGGTGCGCACCGAGATCGCAAAGGTCGGGACGACCATCATGGTACATGTCCGGGATTACAACAAGGTCGAAGTAATGACAACGTATCTGCCGGACTTCTCCCGCAACGTCCTGTATCGTGCGCAGGCGGACGCGCCGGGCATGCGCACTGGCTGGCGTGACCGAGAAACTGCGCTGATCGAGCTGCGCAGTCTGTTCATCCCGAACGAAGGCACGGAGTATCTGCTGGATCTGCTCAGCCGTATGTCCGATGAGAACACAGTGTCTACCAACGATAATGGTGTCACGCAGGCCGTGACGGCGCGGCAGGGCGTTGCGCTCAACGCAGTCGTTAATGTGCGCCCGCGGATCAAACTGCAGCCGTTCCGCACGTTCCTTGAGGTCGCGCAGCCGGAAAGCGAATTCCTCCTGCGCGTGGACAGCGAGAAAGGCATCGCCTTTTTCGAGGCGGATGGCGGCATCTGGCGTCTGGAAGCGAAACGCAACATCGCTGAGTATTTCGAGCGCGGCCTGAAAGACCTGATTGAACAGGGCAAGGTCGTCATCATGCAGTGATTCGATAGCACACTGGGCGGGGGAACTCGCCCGGTGCTCTGAAAGGAGGGCAACCATGAAGATCTATATATCAGGGAAAATCGCCGGCGATCCGGACTATAAGGGGAAATTTGCCCGAGCGGCTGCACAGCTTGAGCGGCTGGGCGCGACGGTCATCAATCCGGCCACAGCGCCGGAGGGGCTGGACAAGCTGGACTATATGCGCATCTGCTTCGCTGAGATGGAGGCGGTGGACTACGTCGTGTTCCTTCCGGACTGGTCGTCTTCGGATGGCGCGAAGCTGGAACGCGCGTGGTGCGACTATGTTGGCGTGCCGACGGCGAATTGGGACGCTTTTCGGGTAGACATGCTTGTGCGGAAGTCGCACGGCTGCACATTCCGCGAGCTGCTGGCGCTGGAGCATCCGAACGCGGTGGACGAAACCTGTATTGGCGGGTGTTTTGGATGCCCGAATACCTACGGTTACGAGCCGAAGAACAAACCGTGCCCGCATGAATATGTTCATCAGCGAGAGGTAAAAGAAGTACTGTGCGCGGCCTGTTGGGATCGTATCGTCCCGGGAAGTGAGGCGCTGCACAATGAGTAAGGCCGTACTTATCAGCATCCGCCCCAAATGGTGCGAGCTGATCGCCAATGGCACAAAGACCGTTGAGGTGCGCAAGAGCCGCCCAAAGCTGCACACGCCGTTTAAGTGCTATATCTACTGTACGCAACCGAGATACCCGCACGAGGACTATATCGAGACGGATTATCCAAAGCCGCAATTTTACGGTGGCGGTAAGGTCATCGGCGAGTTTGAGTGCTATGACACTGTCCACCTCCTCCGTTTTGGCGGTAGCGTCAGCCCGGAGAGATATGGCATATGCTTGCCGGATTGGAGCGTTGTCCCGGCGGACGAGATCTTTGATGACGCCTGCTTGACCCGCGATGCGGCCGAGGCGTATCTCGGCGGGCGGGAAGGCTGGGCATGGCGCATATCAGGCTTGCGAATCTATGATAAGCCTCGCGCACTGAGCACGCTTTGTCGTCCGTATGAGTGCGATGATTGCGATGCGAAATGGGCAACTGACTGCAACGCTTGCCATGACAAGGGCAAAATCAAGCGCCCACCGCAGAGCTGGCGCTATGTGGAGGTGACTTAATTGGACTGGAAGCGGGAGGCGGCCGATGAGCTGCGCAACTACATGAACCGAAAGGCGGCAATTGCAAACATCAGCGGTCAGATCGCTGACCTGGCGACGGAGATCACGAGCATCCGCAGCGCCTCGGCGGACGGCAATCCGGTCGCAGGCGGCTCGAATGGCCGGGACGATGCGCTCGTCAACAACATCCTGAAACGTGAGCGGCTGGAAGAGGCGCAGCGCTTGACCGAGAACCGGGTGCGCCGCGTGGATCGTGCCTTGAATCAGCTCTCCGAGCGGGACAGGTGCGTGCTGCAGCGATTTTACATCACGCCGTGTATCGGAGGCGTCGAGCGGCTGTGCCGGGAATTGGCCATCGAGAAAACAACTGCTTACCGCTGGAAGGATTGCGCACTGCGGAATTTCACGATAACGATGTACGGTCTCACGGAGATGTGAGCGCAAGGTGGGAAAAAATCGGGAACATTTCCGCGAAAATCTGTGTTAAAGTGATATCGCGGGATTGTGAGAGAGACCAATCCCACACCTTCCATTGTGAAATACCTCTCTTCCTTTCTCCTTTGTTGCGGTCGCGCCCGACGGGGCGCGTGGATCGAATATCTCTGTCAGTCTCTCATTTGTGAAGCGCCGGTCCAGCTTTCGGGTTCCGGCGCTTTGCTGTGCAATATTGTGGTTGCATATTCTCGAACAAGAATGTAAAATATAGGGGAACACAAGAAGCGGAGGGGTAACAATGGGATTCTTCAAGAGTAAAAAGGGCAGCATCATCAGCGACTATTTCTGCATCGAGGAAGACCTTGGACAGTTCAAAAAGGGCGACGCTGTGGATGTCGCACTGTATGAAGATCATCTGGAGCTGCAGAAGGGTGTCGGGAACAAGGACGTGGCGACGCTGGCCTACTCTCAGATCACGGATGTTTTCTATGGCTCGGACGTGCAGGTGCTTGTGAAAGACAAGTCGCCGATTGCGCGGGCTGTCGCTGGAGGCCTGCTGTTCGGAAGTACCGGTGCTGTGGTCGGCGCTATCAGCGGCGCCGGCAAGAAGGAAAAGAAGGTCAGGAGAATTCTCTTCATCATCAGCTATGTGTCTGCGGATGGGCAGGAATCTTTTCTGACGTTCCGGGATACGAGGCTGTATAAAGGACCAAAGGTCGCGGCCAGACTCAAAAAGCTGTGCGGTATCGAGGCAGAGGCCAAGCCGAGTGCGGCTGCCTCTGTGTCCAAACTCTAAAGCGTATATATTCACTGGGAGGATCGGGCTTGTGCCCGGTCCTTTTCTTATGGGCTGGATGCTGTGACACAAAAACAGTTTTACAAAACGCAAGCGTGGAAACGCGCGAGACAAGCATACATCGATTACAGGCTCGCGCTTGATGGCGGCATGTGCGAGGTGTGCCACGATGAGCCGGGGGTGATCGTGCATCACACTATCTGGTTGGACGATATCAACTGCAACGATCCGGAAATCAGTCTGAACCCACGGCGCTTTCGGTACGAGTGCCAGACCTGCCACAACAAAGAGCGCGACCCGAGGAAGACAACGCCGGGCAGATGCCTGTACGGCCCAGGTGGCGAGATCATCCGCAACACAAATTACTGACCGAGCGGCTGGACTCCCCCCATCGCGCAGCGAAAAAACGAGGGTAGGGGACCGAGCCGGGGAGTTAAATTTTACTCCGCGCGCTACGCAAGGGGGTGTAGAAATGGCGAAACTGACCAAAAAGACGAGAGTTGACCGCGAAAAGAAGCGGCTGCAGGAGATTTTTAAGGATTTGGAGCCAAACAAGCTCGAAACCTGCCAATCATTGATTGACCGAGCAGCTTTCATTACCGTGAGCCTCCAAGACCTTGAGGTGCAGCTCAACGAAACTGGATGGGTAGAGCACTACCAGAACGGCGCCAATCAGGGCGGCATGAAAAAGGCTGCTGCCGCAGATGTGCACATCAGTCTGACGAAAAATCTGAACGCCATTACGAAGCAGCTGCTCGAGCTGGTGCCGCCGGCGCAGAAAGAGAGCCGCCTGGCGGAGCTGATGAACAAATGACGCCTTACGCAAATTTTATTCAGGAGTACTACCACAAGATGACGACCGGCGAGGTCGCCGTCGGGAAGTGGGTGCGGATCCTTTACGAGAAGATCACCGCGGGCCTGCGCGATGGTCTTTTTTATTTCGACGAACGGAAAGCAAATCGTGCAATCGCGTTTATCGAGACGTTCTGCCATCACTGCGAGGGGCGCAACGATTTGATTCATCTGGAGCTGTGGCAAAAGTCGACAGTGTGCTTGATGTTCGGCATCGTGGACGGGGACGGCCTGCGGATCTTCCGAGAGGTGTTTCTGGTCATGGGACGCAAAAACGGCAAGAGCCTGTTCGCCTCCGCCTGTATCGCTTACATGGCTTACCTGGACGGCGAGTATGGCGCGAAAATTTACTGCTTGGCACCCAAGCTGGAGCAGGCGGCCATCGTATACGATAATTTCTTCCGCATGGTGCTTCAGGAGCCGGAACTTGCGCAGCTGGCGCAGAAGCGGCGCTCGGACGTGTATCTCGAGACAACAAACACGAGTATTCGCCCGCTGGCGTTCAATGCCAAGAAGAGCGACGGCTTCAACCCGCATTTGGCGGTGTGTGACGAAATTGCGAGTTGGCCGGCTGAGCAGGGGCTGAAACAGTACGAAGTCATGAAGTCTGCGCTCGGCGCGCGCAAGCAGCCCATGATCCTGAGTATCAGCACGGCCGGCTATGTCAACGATGGGCCATATGATGAACTGATGATGCGTGCGACGGCTGTCCTCATGGGCGCCAGCGAGGAGCGTAGGTTGCTGCCGATCCTGTATCTGATCGACGACGTGGAAAAATGGGACGACATCGAGGAGCTGCGCAAGAGCAATCCGAACATGGGCGTCAGCGTCTCCGAGGACTTTTTCAGAGAGGAGATCGCCATCGCGCACAACAGCCTGAGCAAACGCGCCGAGTTTATGACCAAGTACTGCAACATCAAACAGAGCAGCACGCAGGCATGGCTGCCGTTTGCTGTGGTGGATGCGGTGAGTGGCGGCGAGTACAGTCTGGAGGATTTCCGCAGTACCTATTGCGTCGGCGGTATCGACCTGTCCCAGACCACTGACCTGACGGCCTGCTGCGTGATAATTGAGCGGGACGGCAAGCTGTACACTTTTGCAAAGTTTTTTATGCCATCGAATAAAATTGATGAGCTGCAGGAGCGGGAGGGCGTGCCTTACCGCATATATGTTTCGGCGGGGCTGATCCAGCCAAGCGGGGAGAATTTCGTGGACTACAATGACTGCTTTGAGTGGTTCCGTATGCTTGTCGAGGATTATGAGATCCTGCCGCTGCAGGTTGGTTATGACCGGTATTCCGCGCAGTATCTCGTGCAGCAGATGGAGCAGTACGGGTTTCACATGGACGATGTATTTCAGGGTGAAAACCTGACGCCGGTCATCCACGAGGTGGACGGTCTACTGCGCGATAAGAAGTTGCTGCTCGGCGCGAATAATCTGCTGAAAGCGCACTTCCTGAACGTGGGCATGAAGCAGAACGAAGAAACGCGGAAGATTCGACCGGTCAAGCTTGAACCGCGGACGCACATCGACGGCTTTGTCGCCGTCATGGATGCCTTGACGGTTCGCCAGAAATGGTACGATCAGATTGGCGAGCAGCTCAAGAATTAGAACAGGAGGGAGCCGGATGGGCGCATTTACAAAGCTTTTCGGCAAAGGAAAAGCGGCAAAACAGCTGGGCGGTTATTTTGAAATGCTCGACGGGTATACACCCGTTTTCTCAACATACGACGGCGGGGTTTACGAAATGGAGCTGACGCGCTCCTGTATTCATACCTTTGCCAATCACTGCAGCAAGCTGACGCCAGTCGTCAGCGGCGCAAACACGAAAGCGCAGAAGGCACTCCTGGACGGCAGGCCGAATCCATTTATGACGTCTGCGCAGTTCGTTTACAAGGTCGCCACGATTTACGATGCGCAGAACACGTGTTTTATCGTCCCTGTGCTCGACGGATTTGAGAAACTGATCGGCTATTACCCGGTCAATCCGATGCAGGTGGAGATCATCGAGGTATCTGGCGAGCCGTGGCTGCGCTATACATTCCGCAGCGGGCAGAAGGCTGCAATCGAGCTGGCGCGCTGTGGTGTGGTCAGCAAATATCTGTACAGCAGCGACATCAAGGGCGAGAACAACGCGGCACTGCGGCCGACGCTGCAGCTGCTGAACGTGCAGAATCAGGGTATTGAAGAAGGCATTCGCAACAGCGCGAGCTTTCGCTTCATGGCTACGGTGAACAACTTTGCCAAGGCGGAAGACCTGAAAAAGGAACGCAAGAAGTTCGTAGCTGAAAACCTCGGCCCGGACTCCGGCGGCCTGGCTCTGTTTCCAAATACCTACACCAATGTGCAGCAGATCAAGTCCCAGCCGGAGATCGTGGATCCGGAGCAGATGCAGATCATCCAGACGCGCGTGCTCAACTACTTCGGCTGCAACGAGGATGTGCTGCAGAATAAGACGGTCGGCGATGCATGGAGCGCGTACTACGAGGGAAAAATTGAGCCGTTTGCCCTCCAGCTGTCGCAGGCCATGACCTGTATGACGTTCACGCGGGCAGAACTTGCGCGCGGGAACTCCATCATGTGGAGCGCAAACCGGCTGCAGTATATGACCAACAGTGACAAGCTGCAGGTCAGCTCGCAGATGTTCGACCGCGGAATCCTCAGCACGAATGATGTGATGGACATTTGGCAGCTGCCGCACGTGCCGGACGGGGACAAGCGATATATCCGTAAGGAGTACGCAGAGATCAGCAAACTGGATCAGGCGGTGCATCCGCAGCCGGTGGAAGGGGAGGACGAAAATGACGCCGGAGAATAAGATCAAATTTAAGGCGAACGCGCAGGCACGATCACTTGTGCTGCTGCCGAAAAAGGAAGCCGAGAAGCGCATCGAAACGAACTACTACGTGGAGGGCTATGCCGCACGCTATGAGCCGTATGTGCTCTGCTATGACGGCGATGAACCGATCTATGAGCGCTTTGAGCGCGGCTGTTTTGACGACTGCGATATGAGCGATGTCATCATGCAGTTTGACCATGCAGGGCGGGTGTTTGCGCGCAGCACAAACGGCAGCCTGATCGTTGTGCCGGACAATGCAGGCCTGTTTATGGCCGCCGACCTCGGCCGCACCGAGGGTGCCCGCGGCCTGTACGCGGACATTGATGCCGAGATGATCACGAAAATGTCCTGGCGCTTCCGCGTCGGTGATTGCTATTGGGACGCCGAGACGCGCACGATCGTGCACCGCACGGTGAAGAAGATCTATGACGTGTCTGCGGTCAGCATCCCCGCAAACGATAATACAGAAATCAATGCTCGCAGTTGGGCCGACGGAGTGATCGGTCTTGCAGCCCGGAGTGAGGCAGAGCTTGACGATAGGCGCAGAAGACTGCGCTTGAAAATCAAACTTAATTCACAGGAGGAATTCAACTATGAGACTTGATGAAATCAATGCGCGCCTGGCTGCCATCCAGCAGGAGGCGGAGACGGCCAGCGGCGATGCGCTGACCGCACTGGAAAACGAGGCCGACGCCCTGAATGCGGAGCGCCAGCAGATCCTGAATGAAATGCAGGCGCGTCAGCGCCTGCGATCCAACATCGCCGCCGGCATCGTGACCGGACGCACGATCGAAGCGCCGAGCGCTGCTGAGCCGACGCAGGCGCGCTTCACCGTTGATTCGGCGGAGTATCGCGAGGCCTACCTCATGCATCTGCAGGGCCGCAGCCTGAGCGCCGAGCAGCGCGCGGCGGTGACGGCCACTGCTGCGATCCCCACCCAGACGCTCAACAGAATCGTCGGCGTGTTCGATCGGAACCCGATCCTGTCGCGCATTACGATGACCTATATCCCGGGCAATATCACGATCCCCGTGGAGGGCACCGTGAATTCCGCAAGCTGGGTCGCTGTTGGCACGGCTGCCACCGATTCCGCTGATACGATCACCTCTGTCTCCCTTGGCGCATACATGCTGATCAAGACGGTCGAGATCACTGCTGATGTGCAGACCATGTCCATCGATGCGTTCGAGACCTGGCTTGTCGGCCGTCTGGCCAATAAGCTGGAGGCCGCGCTGGACGCCGCAGTCTTTACCGGAACCGGCAGTAGCCAGGCGACTGGTATCCTGAAAACGCTGGATACGGCGACCGGCACCTTCACCAAAGCGAAAGCGACCTATGCGGATCTGATCAAGATCATCGCTGCGCTGCCGACTGGCTATGCGACCGATGCCGTCTTTGTGATGCCGCGCAAGCTGTTCTATACGGACGTGATCGGCATCACGGACACCCAGGGCCAGCCCGTCGTCCATGCGGATGCGGAGTCTCCGGCAAAGCACAACATTCTTGGCTATCCGGTGATTCTGGACGACAATCTGACCGCCGACAACATCCTGTTCGGCGAGCTGTCGTACTATCACATGAACATCGCCCGCGCACCGGAGGTCACCAGTGACGACTCTGTCGCGTTCCGTGCCGGCTCCCGTGTGTATCGCGCCATGGCGCTGGCGGACGGCAAACTGACCGTGTCCGATGCTGTTGTGCGCTTTAACCGCGCGGCGACCTGATCGTTATCCGAGGCGGGGCTTTATCGCCCCGCCGATGCCGTCAGAGAGGAGGAAACCATATGGAAATTGATCAGGGTCTCTTGACGAAGGTGAAGACCTATCTCCGCATCAGTCACACGAAACTGGACGATGATGTGGCAGACTCCATCTCTGCCTGCCTGGCGGATCTGCGGGTTTGCGGCGTGCGAAATCCATCGGAGGACACGGAGGATGTGATCGACCCGCTGGTGCTCAACGCCGTCAAGCTATACTGCAAAGCGGAGTATACGGACGACACGGGTAAGGCCGCAGAGTACATGGTCAGATATAACGCGCTCAAATCCTGCCTGATGATGGCGAGCGGCTATCAGGAGGGAACAACGTGAACGAAGTCATCACATTGATCGGCAACGCCGGCGAGCGGGACGTGTTTTGCCGTCTGGCGAGCATTGGCCAGAGGGAGTACTACGAGGCGCAGGCGGTCGATGTCTACCCGGAATGCAAGTTCATTCTGGCGGACTATCTGGAGTACGAAAACGAGCAGCTGCTGGAGTATGACGGCCAGCGTTACCATGTGCTGCGTACCTACCGGAACGGTCAGGAGCTGGAGATCACGGTCGCGCGTGCGTCTGCGGAGGAGGGCGGTATCTATGGGTAAAAGCATCCAAGTGGGCAATCTGCCGGCTGCACTTTCTGATGCGCTGACCGTGTATGCGCAGGATGTGATTGACCGTATCAATGATGTGGGCGAACAGTCAAGCGATAAGCTGAGAAGAATCACGAGGGCAACGGCGCCGCGGTCTAAGCGAAAAGATAGCTCATTCTACAAGAACATAGCTGTAAAGGCCGAAGATGCCGGCAACAGAATGAAGCGATATATCTGGTATGTGAAAGCCCCTGACCATAGGCTGACGCATCTGCTGGTGCATGGTCATGCGACTAGAAACGGCGGCCGCACGAAGGCAAATCCATTCCTGAAGAATGCGCTCGACGTTGTTTTACCGGAATACGAGCGCGCCGTGGAAGAAGCGGTGAAGGAGGCTGGACAAAGTGATTGAAGAGATCCTGACTGCATCCGGCATTCCTTTTCGCCAGGGCCGTTATTTGAATCCGCCCTCGACGACCTATGCCGTCTATTTCGATGACCAGGAGGTGGACGGGGCAGACCCGGAGAGCGGCGTGGCGCCGATGGTCGTGAGCCACGATGTTTCCGTGGAGCTGTACGAGCCGGAGCGAGATCCGGAAGCCGAAGCGGCTATCGAGACCCAGCTCGCGGCGAGGGGCATTCACTGGACAAAGGCGGCACGGTACTGGCTGCAGAGTGTGCAGCGGTATCAAACTGTCTACGATTTTGAATTCTACGAAAAAAGGAGGGCCACATAATGGCTAAAAGAGACAAAGATACGGTTACGCTGGGGTCAGGCAAAATCTATCTGCAAACATTCAGCGAGTCCATGCCGACGGTAGATGCACTGTGCGTGGAAAGCAATCTGCTCGGCTATATCAAGGGCGGCGCGTCGCTGGAATATACCCAGGAGACCTACGAGGAGAAAGACGATCTCGGCTATGTGTCCAAGATCATCACGACCAACGAGGAGGCTGTGCTGAAGTGCGGCCTGCTGACATGGAACGGTACGACGCTGAAAAAGCTGCTTGACCGCTGCAGCAGCACAGAGGCATCCGGCAAGCGCACGACGAAGATCGGCGGTGCCGGCAACGCACAGGGCGGCTATTATGCGATCTGCTTCCACCACGAGGATAAGACGGACGGCGACCTGTGGATCCTGATCAAGGGCAGAAATACCGCCGGCGCGACGCTGACGTTTGCGACGGACGCGGGCACGACCGTGGAACCGGAATTCAAGGCGCTGCCGCACGATAGTGACGGTACGCTCGTGGAATTGATCGAAGAGATTCCGACGGCTTAATTTTGACAGCGGGGCTTTCACAGCTCCGCTGTCCCTTTTATGGGAGGAGAAGTGACCATGCCGAAAACAATCAATTTCAACAGCATCAACCGGCCGTATCTGCGCCTAATCATGCAGGACGATGCGCAGACGACCATTGACGTGACCACACCGACCGAGGCGATGGTGGAGGAGCTGACGGCGACTGCGCCGGAGCTGGAGGACGTGCTGAAGACTATGGATGCGAACAGCATCCGGGCAGTATACGATCTGGCGGCGCGACTGATCTCCTGCAATCTGATGGGGTTGCCGGTGACGGTGGATGACCTGCGCGGCAAATACCGCATGAATCTGGACAGCCTGATTGTGTTTTTCAGTGCCTATGTCGAATTCGTTGAGGAGCTCACAAAAGCAAAAAACTGATGCTCCCGTACTATCCGCAAGCAGATAGTGCGGGAGGCCATCAGTACGTCATCACGTCCTGGTGGAAACGGCTTGTGTCTGCGTATACTGGCCTGAACTTTGTTGAGGTCGGACAGACGGACTATTTGCAATACCTGATCTGGCGGCACGATGCGTATATCTACGAACTGAGCCGCACAGAGGCGGGGCAGGAGTATCTGAATAACGCCTGGCGCATGGAACAAACAGAGCCAGACCGGGCGAAATTGCGCCAGAAGATTGGAGGGAATGCGGCGCATGGCAAACAATAAAATCAAAGGCCTGACGGTCGAAATCGGCGGCGATGCGACGAAGCTGGGCAAAGCGCTGCAGGAAATTGAAAATAAGTCGAAAAGCCTGTCCGGTGAGCTCGGCCAGGTGAACCGGCTGCTGAAAGTAGATCCGGAGAATACTGACCTGATTGCTCAGAAGCAGCAGATCTTGAGCGAGGCTGTGGCCAACACTGCCAAGAAGCTGGAGACACTGAAAGCGGCAGAAAAGCAGGTTCAGGCGCAGTTTGAGCGCGGCGACGTATCTGCTGAACAGGTGCGCGAGCTGCGCCGCGAAATCATTGCGACCGAGCAGAAGCTGGGCGGCTATGAGCGAGCGGCTCAGGAAACGGCCGATGCGATCGAGCAGCTTGGCGGCGGCGCGGATGGTATCAGCGACATCGGGAAAAAGGCCTCTGCCGCGGCTCGTCGCGTGGGAGACTTGTCCGATGCGGCGAAAGATGCCGGAGAAGGTCTGGGTACGGCCGGCGTTGCGGCGGGCGCCTTTGTTGGCAATTTGGCCAGCGAGGCGTTCGGGAAAATCGTCGACGGGCTGAAAGAGTGCATCGAGGTCACGCAAGAGTATCAGACAGCCATGGGCAAGCTGGACACAGCGTTCACGACAAACGGCTACAGTTCCGAGGCGGCATTGAAGACATATAAAGAGCTGCAGGGTATCCTCGGCGAGACGGATCAAGCCGTCGAGGCGGCCAACCATTTGGCCATCCTAACCGATAACGAGGCGGATCTGCAGACGTGGACGGATATCTGCACGGGCGTGTTTGCTACCTTTGGGGATTCGCTGCCGATCGAAGGCCTGACCGAGGCGGCGAACGAGACCGCAAAGGTTGGGCAGGTTACCGGCCCGCTTGCGGATGCGCTCAACTGGGCGGGCGTGTCCGAGGATAAATTCAATGAGAGCCTGGCCGCGTGCACGGACGAGCAGGAGCGCCAGCAGCTGATTATGGATACGCTCAACGGTCTCTACAGTGAGGCATCTGATGCCTACAAGGAGACCAATGCCGATGTGATTGCGGCAAACAAGGCAAATGAGGAGTGGACGGCATCCATGGCGGCGGTCGGCGCGGAGTTTACGCCGTTGATCGCCGAGGTGAAGTCTATGGGCGCGGAGCTGCTGGATAAGGCTGTCCCAGCTATTCAGTGGGTGAAAGACAATCTGCCGGAAGTTGTTGCTACGATTGCCACACTGACTGCCGGGATCACCGCGTTCAAGGTGGCACAGCTCGCCGCGATCGCGTCGGAGCAGGGCATGACGCTCGCGCAATACGCTGCCACACAGGCCAAAACCGCAGCCACAGCGGCGCAGAATGGCCTGAATGCGGCGATGAAAGCGAACCCAATCGGCTTTGTTATTACTGCTATTAGCCTGCTGGTGACTGCCTTCATGTATCTCTGGAACAACTGCGAGAGTTTCCGCGTGTTCTGGCAGAACCTCTGGGAGGGCGCAAAATCAACATTCCAGTCGGTTTGGACGTGGCTGTCGAACTTTTTCACGGTCACGATACCGGATATCTTCAATACAGTGATCAGCTTTATCGAAACCAACTGGCAGGGACTTTTGCTCCTGCTCGTAAATCCGTTCGCAGGCGCGTTCAAGCTGATCTATGACAACTGTGAGGGATTCCGAACAAAGGTCAATGAAGTGGTGAGCGCTGTCCTGAATAAGCTGCGCGAGCTCCCGTCGCAAGTGCTGAGTGTGGGCCACAATCTGGTGGAAGGTCTTTGGAACGGCATAAACGATAAATTCACGTGGCTGATAGAAAAAATCAAGAGTTTTACTGAGTCGGTGCTTGATTCTATCAAGCACTTTTTTGGCACCCATTCGCCATCTACGAAAACTGAGTGGATCGGTGACATGCTCGATCAGGGTCTTGCGAGCGGCCTTTTGGACAATATGCAGGATCCCGTGCGGGCTATGCAGCGCGTGAGCGATGGCGTCCTTAGCGCCGCCGGCGGAACGTATCAAACGCAGATGTCGGCGATGCAGACGGCGGGTGCATCTGCGGCTGGGAATGTCGGGATTTCGGCCGTGCTGGAGCGCATGGACCGGCTCGAGCGCGCCATCACGTCCATGCAGATCTATATGGACGGAAACGCTGTGGTCGGCGCCGTTGCGCAGCGTATGGATGCGGCGCTCGGCGATATTTACAGGCAAAATGAAAGGAGGGCGGTTTATGGAGTTTGACTGCAAGATTGGCGGAGTTAAGTACGCTGGGCTGGAACTGTTGGATGCGCAGATCGGCCTGCCGATTGTGAAAACGAAGCAGGAAAGTGTTCCGGGCGCTGATGGCGTGATCGATCTTACTGATGTCCTGAATGGCGGGCCGGCCTATGGCAACCGGAGTATCAAACTCCGGTTCGGATTCGACCCATACGGGAGCTTCGACTTCTATGCTTTTGCAGGTGCAGTGCACGGTAAACGCTTGAAGCTGGAACTGGGCAACCGGAGCGGTTACTACATGGGACGCTTCACGGTTGGAGACATTGACAAGAGCAAAACGACAACAATGTTTGATGTAACGATCGACGCTGATCCGTACCGACTGGAATCGGCCGAGACAAGCATCTCCATTCCGTGCTTGGCAAGAACATCTAACACAATGATTGACGGCGCCGCAACTGTGCACAAAGCGTGGGCAACCGGTGTGGCACAGGTGTACGGCACAGGTGCGGATACGGTGCTGTCTGTTTACAGCAACAAACCATATACAGGTGAGTACCGGCAGGGCGCGATTTTTAAACTGCCATGGCCCGAGGCGGGGAGCTGCCTGGTATCAGCTGATGTGGAGAATGGGTGGTACGGCGTTTGCGATGAAAATGGGACAGAATATACAGCTAGCGAGTCCCGCTGGATTGAGACTGTTCCGGCCAATGGTCTGTATATCATGCTGTTCACATACGGCGGCGCGGCGCACTACGGAAAACTGCGCAATATTCAGGTGTTTAAGGCGACACCAGCCTCGCTGGCCGGATTGGCAAGTGATCGGATGCTGTATCCGACTGTGACATGGACAGGAGACGTGACAACAATTGTGCCATGCCGCCGGCCGCTGCCGCTTGCGACGCTACGCGGGAACGAAAAGACAAGCCCGTATTTGCAGATTCAGCGGCGCGCGGCGGATTACGCGTATGCGATTGGTGATACAGCAGGGACGGTCTCATTAACCGGAAGGAGGGGATGGTTGTAATGTACGCGGGATATGTTGATGATCGGTTGCTTTTCTCGGCTGGTATGGCCGGATACGAGATATCAGCTGGTACACTCCACAAGGAAATCGGCAAGTGCGATTCGGCGACAATCAAGCTGCCGCCGAGCAATTTGATGCGCGATACTCCCGTAAAACGCGCGTCTATTATCAAAATCTGCAAGGATGGGGTTACCGTATTTAAGGGGTGCGTTGCGGATACGTCGATGGATTTTGCCGGAAACAAGACATACAACATCGATGGCGCCATGATGTGGATGAAGGATATTTGTAAGCCACCGTTCACCATGACAGAGGAGACGATGCTGTACTATGCTACCGCAATTATCACACAGTACAATGATGTGTGCCGCGCGACCAAGCAAATCAAACTCGGAACGGTTGATGATACGCTACCGACTTTGGCCGTGGAGCAGACGGAATACAAGTCTATGCTATCGTTGCTGCAGGATGCTGCGCAGGCAATAGGGGGAACTCTGTGTATCCGTTATGACGGGGATGATATCTTCTTGGATGTCATTAAAGCATATGATCACAGGTGCACGCAGCAAATCGAGATCAGCAAGAATTTGCTCGATCTCACCGATCAGATCGATAGTGCAGATCTGATTACACGTGTATACCCACTAGGTAAGGGTGGCTTGACGATTGCCAGCGTAAACAATAATAGTACCTGCCTGATTAACGCTGATGCGGAGGGGCTGTACGGGCGCATCGACGGTGCGCTGCGTGTGGACACGGATGATGCAGATGCGCTCAAGGCACAGGCAGCTGCTTACCTTGCACAGTATTGCGGCTTGTCGCATGGCATTCGGGTGACAGCGGCAGATTTGTCCGCAGTTGATTTCAAGCTGGAGTCGTATCACATTGGCGACAGCGTCCGAGTGGTGTCTCCGCCACACGGAATTGACACTATTATGCAGGTAACCAGTATGGACACAAGCCTTGTTAGCGAAAAGGATACCATGGTGCTTGGATGGTCGAACCGGACGCTGACCGGTGCCGTCGCCTCCGGCGGCGGCGGATCGTCGAGCGGCACAACAACCTCCGGCAGTGGTGGTACGATTGACGTGGACGATGCACTGTCGCTAGATAGCACCAATCCTGTCCAAAACAAAGTTATCACTGCCGCACTGGCCGGTAAGGCCAGCACAGCAGCGGCCACACAGTCAGCGGCGGGGTTGATGTCTGCTGCGGACAAGACCAAGATGGACGGCCTGACTGCCATGACGGCCGACGAGATGCGCGCAATCTGGAACGCGAATTGAAAGGACTGATAGTATGGACGAATCCACATATTTAGGGCCGACCGCGGCCGCGAAACTTGCTGCGCTGGTAAAGGCGGAGCTGGGCAAAAAGGCCGGAAAGGACGTCGCCACGGCCGAATCTGGCGGCCTGATGTCCGCCACGGACAAGGCCAAACTGGACGGCGTCGAGGACGGCGCGAACAAGACCATCGTGGACGACGTCATGTCGGACACATCCACTAATCCAGTGCAAAACAAGGTGGTCATGAAGTACATCGACAGCCGCGGCTCTCTGCCGCCGGTCAGCGATAAAAACGATACGATGCTGATTCAGGTCGTGCACGGGGCCTATGCGCTGCGCACCAAAGAATCCATCTTCCCTGTCGACGACGCGCTGGACACCGAATCCAAAAACGCTGTGGAGAACGGCGTTATTGCGCGCCGTTTTGAGCAGCTGAGAGGGGTCACGCTGCCCGCGACCAGCACGCGCGACGGTCTGATGTCCAAGGACGACAAAGCCAAGCTGGACGATATTGAGACTGGCGCGAACAATACGATTGTTGACGCAGCACTTGACGCTGCCAGTACGAACCCTGTTCAGAACAAAGCTATCAAAGCCGCGCTGGATAAAAAAGCGGACAAGACGGCGTTGGATAACAAGGCAGATACCACCGTTGCTACGGCCAGTGCAAATGGCCTGATGTCCGCTGCCGATAAGGAAAAACTGGACAGTATGTACGACATTATCGCTACATCCACGGATGGAGAGACATTTGACATTACACCTGCGCAGTTGCATGAAAAACTGAAAGGTGTTCCAACCACCTGCGCAATCAAGGTTGTGGATACAATCATCCCGTTGTATCGAGTGCAGTTGCAGAGTGGTGGGGACACAAGGTATATTTTCCAAATCACAAAGGACAATGGATTTTGGGAACCCAATACAAGACTGGCGTATACTGCATCGGCTGGCGGTACATATGCGGGTACAACATGGGTAAAGTCCGAATACGATTTGCTTGCAAGCACTCCCGGCATCCTGAAATTCACTGGCGCTGCCAAGGCGCAGTTTAGCGGTTCAAAAGATGTGACCATAGACATCCCGACAGGAGAAGGTGCTGTTCGGTACGATGAAACGCAAAAACTGACATCCGATCAGAAGTTTCGCGCGTGCCAAAACATTGGGGCGGTCAACCAAAAGTACGCGTTTATCGATGGCGCTGTAATGTTGCAGGCAATCGGGCATGATGACGGGGTAAGTGTTGTAAACATTACGCCAAGCGAAAAAAGCAATGACTACACGCTTACGCTTGATGCCGGTCCGGAAAACATCCCTGTGTACGTAGCGGGCCTTGAAACTCCGACAGATGCACAGACGGACTATGCAACAAACGTAGCCTACGTCAAGGCAAAAATCGCAGAAGTTGCTGCGAGCGGCGGAGTGGACGTTGATAATGCGCTGTCTGCTACGTCTACTAACCCAGTGCAGAACAAGGTGATTACTGCAGCGCTGGCCGGTAAAGCCGGGACGGCAACAGCGACGGAAAGCGCGAACGGCCTGATGTCCAAGGCGGATAAAACCAAGTTGGATGGCGTCGAGGCGGGTGCAAATAAGACCACCATTGACAGTGCTATGTCCGGGTCGTCAAACAACCCCGTTGCGAACCATATTATCAAGCAGTACATCGATGACAAGGTGGCTGCTGCTGGCAGCAACATCACTGTAGACGCAGCACTATCCACCACTAGCACGAACCCCGTGCAGAATAAAGCTGTCAAGGCATCGATTGACACCAAGGCCGACAAGACCGCGTTGGATGCAAAGGCAGACAAGACTGCACTGGACGCCAAAATGGACAAGTCTGGCGGCACGTTTACCGGCAACGTCTACGGCAAGTATTTTTGCGGTACATGGCTACAGTCCAAGGCCGCTAGCAATCTGGGGCGTACACCGGGTAAGATCGCCGTGCTGGACGACAGCGGCTGGGTGTATTATCGTACCCCGTCCGAGCTGTTTGCCGATCTTGGGATTGCCAACGCAATCAAATCTTACGTTGATACTGCAATCGTAGCGGCAATCAACAGCGCGTACTAAGGGGGCGTATCATGGCTACCACTGTATCTATGACTAATATCGTGGCAAACAACGGCAAGGGCTGGTTTCCGGCCACGCGCGGAAACTGCACGTGGCAGTTGTCACCCCTGACCCCAGGCGATGGCGCAGGGTCGAGCATTAAGATCATCCCATCCGGCGCGGGCGAGGTGACACTGACGTCGGCGGCGCACGGCCTTGTTGCATCACACAAGTATTACATCACGTTCAAGGTGATGTACGAATCGGCGACGAACTGCACGTTCGATTGGTACTGGCCGGTTGCGGAACCGGCAGCAGCTGCCGGGCTGCGTGTTAACGCAGCGGCAAACACGTGGCAGCGCGTGTCGGCTGTGTTTGATCGTACCAGTTTTTCGGATGGCAGCTATCCGTGCCGGTTTGATTACAATAATGATGGCGGGTCGAACATTACGATCTGGTTTACATCGTGCTTGCTGGTTGATCTTACAGCGGCGTTTGGCGAGGGACTGGAGCCGAGCAAGGAGTGGCTGGACAAGCACGTCACTGCGTTCGCGGACTCACAGCAAGTCCAGTACACTGAAAATCTTGGCGAGTTGTTTACCGGCATCGCAAACGCGATTCGCGCCAAAAGCGGCCAGTCTGGCGAGATCATGGCCTGCGATTTTGCGGATCGCATCAGAGCGCTGTGACGGGAAGCCATCATATGACAATCACATATCAAAAGAGGTTACATCATGATTAACATCATCGAAGCGCTTGTCACAAACAACAAGTGCTATCAGGCGGCAATCCCGCTGTACCCGCAGGGCATCATGCTGCACAGCGTTGGATGTGCGCAGCCGTCAGCGGCGGTATTTGCGCGCAGCTTCAACCAGTTTCAGCCGGGCGGTGCGTCCGTCTGCGTGCATGCCGTCGCGCAGGCGGACGGCGCGGTGTATCAGCTCATGCCGTGGGAGATGCGCGGCTGGCACTGCGGCGGGAGCGCCAATTCTACGCACATCGGGGTAGAAATGACCGAGCCGAGCGCGGGCATGACTCGGGACGAGGCGGCGGAGCAGATCGCTGGCACGTACCACACGGCTGTGGAGCTGTTTGCCGCGCTGTGCAAGCAGTACGGTCTTGACCCGGCACAGGATGGCGTCATCATCGGGCACGCCGAGGGACACCGACGCGGCGTGGCGAGCAACCACGCAGACCCGGAGCTACTGTGGCGCACATATGATATGGGCTACACGATGAACGGCTTTCGGGCAGACGTCGCGGCAAAGATGGCCGCGGGAAACATAGACACAGACGAGGAGGACAACATGGTAAGATACGACAGCATTGATGACGTGCCTGGCTGGGCACGCAGCACGATCAAAGAGATGATGGACGCAGGTCTGATCGCCGGTACGGGCGGCGGCAGAATCGACCTTAGCGATGATATGCTGCGGATGCTGTACATCATGTGGCATATGCGCGATACGCGCTATGGGCGCATCGTAGATGGCAAAGTGATGGACGTGCCCGCGTGGGCGCAGGACACTGTGCAAAAGCTTGTCGATGACGGTGTGCTTGCGGGCGTAGGCAATGGCAAGCTGGACTTGTCCATGGACATGCTGCGCACGCTGGTGATTGCGGCGAACATGGATAAATAAAAACGGAGGAATACATATGAATGCACCGAGTAAAGCGATGGAATTGAAGGCGGCTATCACGGCCGTACTGGCCGGCATGACGGCTTTCTGGGGGTGGACAGGCTGGCTCGTGGTGATCTGGCTGGCCGCGATGATCCTGGACTATGCAACGGGATCGTGGGCGGCCCTGTCGACCGGATCGTGGGACAGCGCTGTAGCACGTGCGGGGCTGTGGCATAAGCTGGGGAGCATTGTGGCCATGCTGGTCGCACTGCTGCTGGACGTGGCGCTGTCGGCGATTGTTAATTATGGTGATTTGGGTTTTGACTTGCCGTTTGAATACAAATCGGCATTTTTGCCGCTGGTGGCTATCTGGTACATTGTAACGGAGCTGGGCAGCATCATCGAAAACGCGGCGCGGTTGGGCGCACCGGTGCCGAAGTTTCTGGTCAGCAGCTTGAAAAAGCTGAAAGACAAAGCGGATGAAGATAAATAAAGCAATGGCGCTGCCTTAACTGGCAGCGCCATTTTCTTTATCTGTGAAGTTGTTTTTGCCCTTGAATTTTGACAACACTTTTGACAACAGTTTGCGTCTCAAAATGTTCCGGAGCGCGCCGAAAGAAAAACGAAGAAACCATTGAAAAATCAAGGTTTTCTTGAAATTTCAATGGTTTCCTTTTGGTGCTCCAGCGGGGATTCGAACCCCGGACACCCTGCTTAAAAGGCAGGTGCTCTGCCTACTGAGCTACTGGGGCATATCGGTGTGAAAAGTTATCCGCTATCCAAAACATCAGACGTACCCAACAGATACTCAGACGCGAATCCAGCGAAGCGATTCGCGGCTGAAGAAGGAAGATGTTTTCAGAGGTGCAGGCTTTCCGCTTGCGGGAAGCCGAAACCGGCAGAAAATATCTGACGTGGCTGGGATGGCGGGATTCGAACCCACGATATCAGAGTCAAAGTCTGGTGTGTTACCATTACACTACATCCCAATATCGGGGCAAAAATCATCGGGGATCGGGATCACTCCCAATCCCCGATTTCGTGGGGTGGGTAAAGGGGTTCGAACCCTCGACACCCGGAACCACAATCCGGTGCTCTCCCGACTGAGCTATACCCACCATAGGTCTGAAATGGTACGCCAAGAGGGATTCGAACCCCCGGCCTACTGCTTAGAAGGCAGTTGCTCTATCCGACTGAGCTATTGGCGCGCATACAATATTTGGCTGCCCGCCCAGAAGGTATGGAGCGGGTGATGGGAATCGAACCCACGTATCCAGCTTGGAAGGCTGGTGTTCTACCATTGAACTACACCCGCAGAGGTCGTCCCACAATCAGCTTTACGAATATATCATCTCCGGATGGGGTTTGTCAAGCATAACCTTTCCAAAATTCGAAAATTTCGAAAAAAAGCGGGGACAGCGCCGGCTGTCCCCGTTTTTTTCAGTGATGAAAGAGCTTTTTGGTCTGGAAATGCGGCTCAAACGTGATGTTGACCTCAAGCTTCTTGAACACGTTTTCGTCCACGTGCGAGAGGATGACGGACGAGTGCGCCTCACAGTGCGCGAGCTTTGCCAGCTGCTGCATGGCGATCTCGGCGGTCGGGTCGCTTGCGGCGCAGATGCTCAGCGCGACGAGCACCTCGTCGGTGTGCAGGCGCGGGTTGTGGTTGCCGAGGTGTTCGACCTTCAGGTGCTGGATCGGCTCGATGATGTCGGGCGAGATGAGCGTGACGTCCTTCGGGATGCCGCCAAGGTACTTGAGCGCATTGAGCAGGCAGGCGGAGCTCGCGCCGAGCAGGGAGGAGGTCTTGCCGGTGATGATCGTGCCGTCGGGCATCTCGATGGCGACGGCGGGGGCACCGGTCTCCTCGGCGCGCTTGAGCGCCGCGCCCACGACCGGGCGGTCATCCGCCGTCAGGCCGAGCTGGTTGAGCAGCAGCTCCTGCCGCTGCGTCTCGACCGGGGCACACAGGCCGCGCAGCTGCGCGCAGGCGGTGGCGTAGTAGCGGCGCAGAATTTCCTGTTTGGCGGCGGCGCAGCAGACATCGTCGTCGCTGATGCAGTAGCCCGCCATGTTCACGCCCATGTCCGTGGGGCTCTTGTACGGCGAGCTGCCGTAGATGCGCTGGAACATGGCGTTGAGCACGGGGAAGATCTCCACGTCACGGTTGTAGTTGACCGTCGTCACGCCGTAGGCCTCAAGGTGGAAGGGGTCGATCATGTTGACGTCGGCCAGATCTGCGGTGGCGGCCTCATAGGCGAGGTTGACCGGGTGCTTCAGCGGCAGGTTCCAGATCGGGAACGTCTCATATTTTGCGTAGCCCGCGTTCACGCCGCGCTTATGCTCCTGGTAGAGCTGGCTGAGGCAGGTCGCCATCTTGCCGGAGCCGGGGCCGGGGGCCGTGACAATGACGATGGGGCGGCTGGTTTCGATATACTCGTTTTTGCCATAGCCATCGTCGGAGACAATGAGATTGATGTTTGAGGGATAATCTGCGATTGGGTAGTGCCGGTAGACCTTTACGCCCAGCGCCTCCAGCTTGCGCTGGAATGCCTCGGCGGCCTGCTGGCCTGCGTACTGCGTGATGACAACGCTGCCGACATAAAGCCCGATGGAGCGGAACGTGTCGATTAGACGCATCACGTCCAGATCATAGGTGATGCCGAGGTCGCCCCGGCGCTTGTTCATTTCAATGTGCGCGGCGTTGATGGCGATGACGATCTCCGCCTGCTCCTTCAGCTGCA
>ERZ827496.493-NODE-493-length-55681-cov-21.938033_pt1 | contig 55681 bp, 38 predicted proteins | sample MGYA00519769_ERZ827496 | MGnify/ENA primary metagenome ERZ827496 (study PRJEB31778, sample SAMEA3449327) | human gut metagenome | biome: human gut; feature: human-associated habitat; material: faeces | place: United Kingdom | collected 2010/2012 ...
AAAGTAGCCTCTTAGGAGGCTTCTGACGGGGAAAAACGGTTTAAAATGATGAAATTTGCAAGAGGAAACCTGGAAACTCCTTTTTTTTGAGGAAAATCCAAACGACTTCAATCTGATATGAAACGACAGAGGCCATCTCAATTCATTTTGAGACGGCCTCTTTTTTGTTTCAGATATGGAATAAACATTCCATATCTATAGGAAAATAATTATGAACGAAAAATAAAATACGGGTTACAACTGTTTACCATTCCACGAATTTACCACGTGCTTTACGTTCCTTTAAGATTGCCGCTAAGCGTTTGTTCTTGGATGCCGCAATAAAACGACGACCAAAAATATTAGGAATAGCAACTCCCAAGGCAATGCACATAATAACTAAACCAGAATTTACTCCACTCTCAATGGCTTTCATCAATGGAGTAACCTGATCGATAGATTGCACATTCATATTAATCAACCCAAATAGCATACGATACATCAGTACCCCCGGAATCATCGGAATAACCGACGGGATGGTCAGCACGTGATTCGGCACATGAAACCAATGTACAGCCTTGATGGCAATCAGACTGACAAGTACGGAACCGGAGAAGGAACCGATAACGAGTCCCATGTCCAAACCGATATTATTGGTGCTCGGTCCCAGATTCACGAAGTTTCGGGTACAAACCGCAATGATACCTCCAATGGCTACCACCCATAACAGGCGACGCTGAATATTAAATATCATCGAGAAGCCCATGGCTGAGATAGCTGCTGCAATGGCATATTCCCAATATTTATGATGAGGAACCATACTGATAGTAGGGAAGAAATTATCGATATGGCAGAGTTTCACTGCAAACGCGATACCGAACGCCATGGCCGCCACCATCAACAAGGTATTCACTGCCCGCACAATACCTACCTGAATGTAATTGTCGAGCATATCGTCCACAAAATTAATCAAAGGAACACCCGGCACGATAAACAGAGCACAAGCCAGCAACGGATGCCAAGGAGTAGATGTCCATTCAGCTGGCAACAAAGTAGAAGCCCAAGCAATAATAGTAGCCACAAAGGCAGAAATGGCAATACCCATGTAATGATTCAAACCAGATTCATTACAAATCTGACGAAGACGCATACCCAATATAGCGGCAATGGAAGCATACAAGAATGCCATCCAGTCACACCCGAACTGAATGCAGAATCCGCCACACGCAAATCCAGCTCCTACAGCCACCTGCCAAGGGGTGTAATTACGTTTTTTCTTACGAATTTTTTCCAGCTCTTCTTCATACTGGTCCAAAGTGTAATCCTGCTCAATGGCACGCCATGAAAGTTTACTCACCTCCGAGATAGCCGTCATGTTCACACCGTGACCTTCAATCCGCTGGAATTTAGTGAAAGAATAATCTCCGTCACTCACATTCACCATCAGCATTGTGAAACTGACATTGATATGGAGCTTCTCTTCAGGGATGCCAAGGTAAGCAGCCGTACGTTTCATGTTTCTTACAATACGGTTCGTATCGGCCAGACTCTCTACCAATAATTTCCCCGTACGCAACAATAAATCCACTCTACGATGCAGCAACTGTTCGTGAGCCTTTACAGTCGTCTCTAAATGTTCCTCTAATATCATTTTGTTTAAAGATTATTTCGGGCGCAAAGTTACGAAAAATATCAATTCTATTCGTACCTTTGCAAACTGAAGTTACATATATTATATGAATAAACTTTCACGTAGAGAAGAGGAAAAACAGACCGTAGAACAAATGATCCGGTTTTACTGCCGGCACAAAGAAAAAAATTCCACGCTTTGCCAGGATTGCAAAGAACTATTGGACTACGCACATCAAAGATTGTCGCATTGCCCTTTCGGAGAGCAAAAGAAAACTTGTCGGCAATGTCCTGTCCACTGCTATCGTCCGGAAATGAAACAACGCATCAAAGAGGTCATGCGATATGCAGGTCCCCGCATGCTGTGGCATTACCCTATCTGGACCCTCAAACACCTGTGGAGAGAACGATGACCACACATAAAGTGTGGATTTTTTCCACAATAATCCGTAAAATTCCCCAATACTTCCTTATCGGACCAGGAAGGAAGTCATCTGATTTTCAGCATATAAAACATTTTTGTATCTTTGGCACGAATCTTGTCAGCCATTTTAGAGATAATGGCATCTAAAACTATAAAAAAAATTGAACTTATGAAACGCTTTTTGACTAGGAAAGAATTAAAGGTAAAAAGAAAGGAAATGATTTACATGGTTATTGGCATCGCAGTCATTTTATCCCTCTATTTTATTTTTACCCGAGAAAAGAAACCCGTAGCTGAAATTCCAGTTGTCTCCGTCATGCCCGCCAGCCGGCAAAATGTGCAAATATTCGGTGAATATGTAGGACGGGTCCGTGCACAGCAGTTTGTGGAAGTGCGTGCCCGCGTAGAAGGATTTCTGGAACAGATGCTGTTTGAAGAGGGTACCTCAGTCAAGCGAAACCAAGTATTATTCGTCATCAATCAAGACCAATATCGCGCCAAGGCCGACAAAGTACGTGCGCAATTAAAGAAGGATGAAGCACAGGCCCAGAAAGCCAAACGTGACTTGGAACGTATCCGCCCGCTTTACGAACAGAACGCAGCCAGCCAATTGGACTTGGACAATGCGGTAGCAGCGTATGAGACAGCTGTCGCCAGCGTGGGAATGAGTAAAGCCGACTTGGAACAAGCCGAACAGGAACTGGGCTACACAGTGGTACGCTCCCCGATTTCAGGACAAATCAGTGAACGCCACGTCGATTTGGGAACATTGGTCGGCAGCAGCGGAAAATCCCTGTTGGCTACCATCGTAAAGAGTGATACCATCCTTGTAGACTTCAGCATGACCGCACTTGATTACCTGAAGAGCAAGGAAAGAAACGTGACTTTCGGGCAAAAGGATTCTACCCGCTCTTGGCAACCTACCGTCACCATCACCTTGCCGGATAACAGCGTCTATGAACACAAAGGTCTGGTAGACTTTGCCGCTCCCCAGGTAAACCCGAAAACAGGAACGTTCTCCGTACGTGCTGAACTGGCCAACCCGGATCATGTATTGCTGCCGGGACAGTTCACCAAAGTGAAAGTGTTGCTCGACGTACGTGAAAATGCTACGGTCGTTCCTCAAAAAGCCTTAATTATCGAAAAGGGAGGAGCCCACATTTTTGTAATGAAAAAAGACTCTACCGTAGAAAGACGTTTCATCGAACTGGGTCCTGAATTCGGAAACGATGTGGTTGTGGAACGTGGATTGTCTGCCGGAGAAATGATTGTGTACGAAGGTTTCCACAAACTGGCTCCGGGAATGAAGGTCCGTGTACAAGACCCTGCTAAATTGGAAAACGAAGCGAAAAAAGAGGAAGAATAATCCACCTAAACGAAATTACGCATGAAAGTCAGCTTTTTCATTGACAGGCCTGTATTCTCGGCCGTCATCTCCATATTGATTGTGATCGTAGGTATCATCGGTCTGATGATGCTGCCTATCGACCAGTACCCGCAGATTACTCCCCCCGTAGTCAAGATTAGCGCTTCCTATCCGGGAGCCAGTGCCGTGACCGTATCACAGGCAGTAGCTACCCCTATCGAACAGGAACTCAACGGAACGCCGGGTATGCTTTACATGGAATCCAGCAGTTCCAACTCCGGAGGTTTCTCTGCCACGGTTACTTTCGACATCTCTGCCGACCCGGATTTGGCAGCCGTAGAAATCCAGAACCGTATCAAACTGGCGGAATCGCGCTTGCCGGCCGAAGTGATTCAGAACGGTATCTCCGTCGAGAAGCAAGCACCGAGCCAGCTGATGACCCTCTGCTTGACATCAAACGACCCGAAGTTTGACGAAATCTATCTGAGTAACTTTGCCACGTTGAACGTACAAGACTTGCTCCGGCGTATCCCGGGAGTAGGACGTATCTCCAACATCGGTAGCCGTTACTATGCCATGCAAATCTGGGTAGACCCCGCCAAACTGGCCAACTTCGGACTCACTGTGCAGGACGTACAGAATGCCCTGAAAGACCAGAACCGTGAATCGGCCGCCGGTGTACTCGGACAGCAGCCTGTGGACGGAGTAGACATTACCGTTCCCATCACAGCACAAGGACGTCTGTCGTCGGCTTCCCAGTTCGAAGAAATCGTGTTGCGTGCCAATCCGGACGGTTCACTCATCCGTATGCGCGACGTGGCCCGTGTATCCTTGGAAGCCTCTTCTTATAGTACGGAAAGTGGTATCAATGGAGGAAATGCAGCTATTCTGGCCATTTACATGCTTCCAGGAGCCAATGCCATGGAAGTAGCCCAGAATGTAAAAGAGGCCATGAAAGAAATCAGCAAGAGTTTTCCGGAAGGAATGGAATACAACTTCCCGTTCGATATGACCAATTATATCTCAGAATCTATCCACGAGGTATACAAGACGCTGTTTGAGGCGTTGTTCCTGGTAATCGTGGTGGTATTCCTTTCCTTGCAGAACTGGCGTGCCACACTGATTCCGGTCGTAGCCGTGCCGATTTCCTTGATTGGTACTTTCGGATTCATGCTGATATTCGGTTTCTCGCTCAACATCCTGACCTTGTTGGGATTGGTACTGGCCATCGGTATTGTGGTGGACGATGCCATCGTGGTCGTGGAAAACGTGGAGCGTATTATGGATGAAGAAAAACTCAGCCCGTATGAAGCCACCAAGAAGGCCATGGAAGGACTGGTAGGTGCCATCATCGCCACCTCACTGGTACTGGCTGCTGTATTCGTTCCGGTTAGCTTCCTTTCCGGTATCACCGGACAGCTGTACCGTCAGTTTACAGTCACCATTGTGGTTTCAGTGCTTCTTTCTACGGTAGTAGCCTTGACGTTGAGTCCGGTGATGTGTTCACTGATTCTGCGCCCGGTTGATCCGAACAAACCCAAGAACAGGGTGTTCCGCTTCATCAACAAATGGCTGGCCATCGGAAATAACAAATACATTATTTACATTAAGCGTGTCATCAAGAATCCGCGCCGTGTAATGGTCGGCTTCGGAATGGTATTGATTTTCATTTATGTATTCCACCGGTTGGTACCCACCAGCTTCCTTCCGGTTGAAGACCAAGGCTATTTCACCGTGGAACTAGAGCTTCCGGAAACTGCCACCCTGGAAAGAACCCGTGCCGTAACTGACCGGGCGATAGACTTCATCATGAAGGATCCGGCGGTAGAATACGTACAGAACGTCACTGGTAGCAGTCCCCGTGTAGGAACCAGTCAGGCCAGAAGCCAGTTGACCGTCATCCTGAAAGAATGGAAAGAACGTGACAACACGACCATCGACGAAGTAATGGACAGAATACAGAAAGAGCTGGAGACTTATCCGGAAAGTAAGGTTTATCTTTCTACACCTCCGGTCATTCCGGGTCTGGGTACGGCCGGCGGTTTCGAAATGCAGCTGGAAGCCCGTGGAGACGCCACTTACGACGACTTGGTACGGGCTACCGATACCCTGATGTATTACGCCTCCCAACGAAAGGAAATTGCAGGACTTTCTTCCTCTCTGCAGGCTGAGATTCCTCAACTCTACTTCGATGTAGACCGGGATAAAGTGAAATTATCCGGAGTGCCGATGGCAGACGTATTCTCTACGATGAAGGCTTACACCGGTTCCGTATATGTGAACGACTTCAACATGTTCAACCGTATCTACCGTGTATACATTCAGGCAGAAGCTCCTTACCGACGCGAACGCGACAACATCGGCCTGTTCTTCGTCCGCGGTTCAGACGGAGACATGATTCCATTGACGGCTTTGGGTAACACAGACTATACGACCGGTCCGGGAAGTATCAAACGTTTCAACATGTTCAATACTTCTATCATCCGAGGTACTACCGCCAACGGAGCCAGTTCTGGACAAGTAATGGAACTGTTGGAACAGATTGCCCGCGAAAAGCTGCCCGAGAACATCGGAGTGGAATGGAGTGGTCTTTCCTATCAGGAAAAACAGGCCGGCGGACAAACCGGACTGATCCTTGCCTTGGTATTCTTGTTCGTGTTCCTGTTCCTAGCTGCCCTTTATGAAAGCTGGACCGTACCTATTGCCGTATTGATTTCACTTCCGGTAGCTGTGTTGGGAGCCTATGCAGGTATCACCCTCTGCGGACTGGAAAACGACACCTACTTCCAGATTGGTCTGGTTATGTTGATTGGTCTGGCTGCCAAGAACGCCATCCTGATTGTGGAATTCGCCAAAGACGAGGTGGACAAGGGACGCGACATCGTAGAATCGGCCCTCCATGCAGCCAGTCTGCGTTTCCGTCCGATTCTGATGACCTCACTGGCCTTTATCCTCGGTATGCTTCCGATGGTACTTGCCACCGGTCCGGGTTCTGCCAGCCGACAGGCCATCGGTACAGGTGTCTTCTTTGGAATGATTGTGGCAGTTACCGTAGGTATCCTGCTCGTGCCGTTCTTCTTTGTAATGATTTACAAAGCCACTCATAAAATGAAAGTGAAAAAGTAAACTTACAGATGTTGCTTATGAAACCGACTAACAAATTATATCGCCTTTTACTCATTTCCGTAGCAGCCCTTCTGATGGGGGGCTGCAAAATCGGGAAACAATATACCCGCCCCAAGATGGACCTGCCGTCCACCCTCGACAGTACCAGCGTAGACTCCATTTCCATCGCTGACTATCCTTGGGAACAGATGTACACCGATACCATCCTCCAACAGCTCATCCAGAAGACGCTGGACTACAACAAGGATATGCTGATTGCAGCTGCCAGGGTCAAGGAATTGGCTGCCATGAAACGGATTGATTATGCCAACCTCTTCCCTCAGTTAGGATTGAAGCTCTATGCAGAAGAAGAAGGGGAAGACTATGGGGGAAACAACTATAAAAAAGACAACCAGTACGATATCAAACTGGGAATCACATGGGAAATTGACCTGTGGGGTAACCTGCGTTGGGCAAAAGACAAGAGCATGGCCGAATTTATGAGTTCCATCGAGAACCAACGGGCCCTCCGAATGAGCCTGGTAGCACAAGTAGCACAGTCTTATTTCGAACTGGTAGCCCTCGACAACGAACTTTCTATCGTGAGAAAGACCGTAGATGCCCGCCGGGAAAGCTTGCACCTGGCACGTATCCGCTACGAAGGCGGATTGACTTCCGAAACAGCTTATCGGCAGGCTCAAGTGGAATTGGCCCGTACGGCAACCCTCGTCCCCGACCTGGAACGGAAAATCACGTTGAAACAGAATGAGATTACATTTCTGGCAGGAGAATATCCTCATGAAATCAAGCGGGCCACCTTGCCGGAAGATGTCGTTCATTCCGCTTCACTTCCCGTAGGACTTCCTTCTTCCTTGCTGGAACGCCGACCGGATGTACGCCAAGCTGAACAGGCCGTTATTGCAGCCAATGCTGCAGTGGGAATCGCCTTTACCAACATGTTCCCAAAACTAACCTTGACGGCCACTCACGGTTCTGAAAATGAAGATCTTTCACACATCTTCAAGTCACCTCACTACCTGTTGGCCGGAACCATCCTCCAGCCTCTTTTTGCCATGGGCAAAAACCGCGCTATCCTGAAAGCCAAGAGAGCAGCGTGCGAACAAGCTGCATACGCATACGAAAAAGCCGTATTGAACGCTTTCAAAGATGCCTACAATGCCATTGCAGAATATAATAAGGTGAAAGAAATCTACGAAACCCGCCTGCGCTTGGAACAGTCGTCCAAAATCACACTGGATCTGGCCCAGCTGCAATACATCAATGGAGTCATCGGATACATGGATTTGCTGGATGCACAGCGTGGATACCTGGATGCACAAATCAGCCTGAGCAACGCCGTACGTGACAAACAGATTACGCTGGTCAACCTCTACAAAGCCTTGGGAGGCGGCTGGAAAGAATAATCCTCATATAACACATAAAAAATGCGGAAACTGGAATCATCCCCCCAGCTTCCGCATTTTTTCTTTACTCATACGGATGTTACGCCATATACTTTCTCATATATCTCATCCCTGATGGATGCAAAACCGGCTGTAATATCATCTGTGCCCGCGTACATCAGAAACATGGGCAGACTTTCACCACCTTTTCTATAAGGAGGCTGTACATAGTCTTTTTCACACAGCCGGAACCCGCATCGCTGATAAAAACCGATACGCCGTCGGCTCATTTCGTCCACCGGTTTCTCTACCTCTAGAACCAAGAGTCCCGGAAACTGATTCTGGAGTTCTTCCATAATCTTCCGGCCATATCCTTTGTTGCGCACCAACGGTGAAGTAGCTAGGTGCTCCACATAAGAGAAGCCATCCAATGTCCATACGGTTATAAACCCTATCTGAAGCGTATCCTCCGCAATCAGATAACAAGTAAATGCATCGTTATGATCTACATTGTCACGCTGGGGCTCATCCTCTCTCCGCTCCGATTCCGGGAAAGATTCATGCCACAGATTCTCTACAAACACATACGCCTGATCCGTCGTATGAAGAGGAATAAATTGAAGCATACCTATAAATTTAAAGATGATTATTCCGTATAAAAACGAATGGTACGTTCCAAAGAACGCTGACATACCGGACAGAACACCGGAGCTTCATTAATTTTCATCCGACATTCGGTAGTAGGACGATAAATTCCTTTTTTCGTATAACCGCCTCCTTCATATACTCCAATTTTGGTATAAATCAACTTCTCATCCGTCTGAGGTTTCGTTGGGATGGGAGTTCCGGGTTCCACCATGTCCTTCCACTTGTCTTCAAAGTGTACCAGTGTGGTGATATTCGGTTCCCACGGCTCCACGCTGTAAGGATACAACGGACTCGGTGCCTCATCGTATGCATATTCATCTGCCAAGCCTCCAAAGCTGTGTCCAAACTCATGCACGACTACCGGGCGGAACATGGAGTGGTGGGCTGTAGTCAAGGTATAGGAATTATAGATTCCTCCTCCCCCATACGTATCTGTATTAGCCAGGATGATAATATGCTCATACGGAATACCCGCGAGCCAGTTGTGAATGGCCTTTACACTCCGTGTAGTCAAATAACGGTCAGAATAGAAGGTATCAAAATGCGAGCTGACCGCCGTGGTCTTCCACTCATTGTTTCGCGGAATGCTGACCCCGCTGTCTTTCGACTCACTGAATACAGCGACAATATTAAACCGGTCTTTCAGTTTCTTGAACGGTTCATGTTCGAACAAAGACTCACAGGCTATCTCGGCATCTTTATAGAACAATGCTTCATCCTTTGCCGAATAACCCTCCGCCATAATGGCCACATCGATGCATTTTTCAGAAGAGCCGCCCTTCCACAAATAACGGTGAGGTGTCAAATTACCTGTGCCCCGCTGGTGAATCAGAATATCCTTTGGATTGACTTCGTGCGTCAAAGTTGCACAAGGTTTCTGATACGCATCTTTCAAGGTCACGGTAATCTCGGCCGGCTGCTTGGGGTAAGGTACCAAGAACGTATTTTCAAATCCACGGGTCAATACCTTGGCCTCTTTTTCACCCAGCCATTCCTGAAACAGACTTGAGAAAGAAGTCCGATAAATCACCTTTCCAGTAGCTTTGTCCTTCACGGTAATTTCTCCATTTCCCGCCAAAGGAAGTTCTGACAAATGCGTATGCCGGCCTGCCCACTGAGGAAGCGATGACAACTCATCCAAACAAATATCCTGCTTGTCGGCATTTCCCGTGAATATATAATCCAAACGAAGGGTCTTGTCTACGAAATAATCGTCAAAGTTTTGCGCAAAAGCATGCCCGCAAAATGACAATCCAAGTGTGAGAATCCATGCTGTCTTTTTCATATATCTTCAATTTTTCCCGCAAAAATAGCCATTTGCCTCATTTTACACAATTTTCGTAGCAAAAAAGCAATGCACAAGCATAAAAAGAGGCTATCTCAAAATAGAATTGCAAAAGTAAAAATCTTATAGATTAAAACCTAGAAGTAAAAAATCTCCTGCTTTAGCCCTTGTTTATTGCAATTATAGGACTAAAAGCAGGAGATTTTTATGTTGTAGCTTATAGATTGTAAGTAACCCTATCTCTATTTTCTATTTTGAGACAGCCTCTAAAAAGACTATTTATCCGTTCATCAATTGAAAAACTTGATGCCGATAAAGTAGGTACGAGGCTGCGTAGGACCGTAGAAATACTTCGAATCACGCTTTCCGCCTTTGTCCAAATCTTTCTGGAACGCATTGAAGATGTTCTGTACCCCTCCGTTCAACTGCAACTTCAGATGGTCGTTCAACACAAACGTATAATTCAACTTCAGATTGAAGTCCATGAAATCGGGTGTGTGCTCCAAGCGGTCCTTTTCAATATAGCCTGCAAAGTGAGGCACAATCATCTTGCCCGTATAGACGCCCGAAAGAGAGAAATCAAAATTCTTACAGGGTGCAGAACTGAAGGTGAAATATCCGTAATAGTCCGGTGTACGCGGCATGCGCTTGATGGCTGCCACATCTTCATCCTCACTCCATCTCACGGCCTCCGTATAACGGCTACGCTGTACAGTAAAGCCCAACTGCAACTGGGCTTCCTTTCCATGTGCAATCTTATAGTCAATATTGGCTCCATACACCCGGGCTCCACTACCGTTCCGACGTTCCTGCACGGAGGTACCCGATACCGGGTCCTTTCCGATGCTTTCCAGATAAAACACATCGTTCAACGCCGTATAGAAGCCTTCCACCAACAAGTTCGACTGAAAATGTCCGAAATTTGCCGTCCAGTCAATCGAGCCGCTGAAGCTGTTGGAATGTTCAGGTTTCAAGCCTTTGGCCAGCCGGACTTCCATCGCTTCACCTCCCACGGCCGCTACGTGCAAATCCTCATCGTAAGCCTGAGGGGCACGGAATCCTGTCGACCAAGTCAATCGTCCCTGAAGCTTGTCGGAAGGTTTCCAAAGCGCATTGACGCGCGGACTGAAAATCACCTTGTCCACCAAGTTATGCTTGTCCAAACGGAATCCGGCCAGAATCGTGAAATAGTCCAGCTTCCATTCATTCTGCACAAATCCACTGGCAATCTTGACATCCTGTCGCAGGTCACGCTGGTAACCCGTCATTACATCGTGCAAGGAATTATACTGGTATTCCACTCCTCCCGTAAAAGTAGCCGGAGAAAACAGACAGTTGTCCATATTGCCCACATACATGGCTCCTCCCACAGCTGTCAGGTCCTTGGTCTTTCCGTAAGCATTCGGGGCGCCACCTGCGCCATAATAACTGTTGCGGTCGATGTGCTGGGCCGAAGCATATACCGAAAGCTTATGCTTGTACTCATTGAAAAACACATCGTACGTCAAGCCTCCACTGTTGATGATGTGCTTGGTCTGCTCCGTGATGTCCGTTTCGTGCGGCTGCAAATCGAACTTATTACCGCCACGACGGAACTCGTTCGTCGTGTGATATTCCAGACTGATGCGGCTGAACTGAGTGGGACGATAATAAGCCCGCAACCCGAAAGTATTCATATTAAGTTTTCCCAATTCAGAGAACCCGTCTCCATCCGCATCATACGGATTACGGTTACGGTACGACTGATACAGCGCAATACCGTACGAGTTATCGGACGAAACGAGTGAGGCATTGGCTCCCATGTATTGCTCCCATACCTTTCCGTTCAGGTTCGACATCGTAGAAGCCACCTGAAACGAATTGCGTACCGGATCTTTGGTAATGATGTTGATGGTACCTCCCACGGCATTGGCCCCGAACAAGGCAGAACCTCCGCCACGTACCACTTCCACCCGCTCAATCATGTTGGTCGGTATCTGTTCCAGTCCATACACCCCCGACAACGCACTCATCACCGGACGGCTGTTAATCAGAATCTGTGAATAAGGTCCCTCCAGCCCATTGATACGGACCTGAGGGAAACCGCAATTCTGACAGTTGTTTTCCACCCGCAAGCCCGACTGATAGCTCAATGATTTAGCCAGATTGGTCGAGTTGACAATCTCAAACAGTTTGTTGTTCATCACATTGACTACCACCGGAGCCACTTTCCGGCTGGTTTCATTCCGGTTGGCCGAAACCACCACCTCATCCGTCATAATGGATTCCTCTTCCATGACAAAATGCATGTCGACCACGAAATCCTTGCTGACCGTCACCTTCTTTATCTGCGTGGCATAACCCATTATCTGCACCTTCACGGAATATTCTCCTTCCGGAACTTTCTTGAAACGGAAATAACCTTCTCCGTCTGTCACGGTACCTTCACCGGTTTCCACTACCAACACGGCCGCATAAGGCAAACCTGCCTCCGAACCCTTTTCAATCACATGCCCCACAATGGCATTTCCCTCTTTGACGGGACCTTCTGCGTAAGCATACGCATAGCTGACGAGAGTGCATACCACTCCCATCCACAAATTGATATATTTTTTCATTAATTGCTCCTAAAATATTCATACTAAGTTCTTCAAATCTCCAATAGAACTATCGTATGGGAGGAGCACGGAGATAAATTCCTGCCGCATAAGAAGACACGACAGGAGAGATTTCCAGTTTTTCCACCAATGAATAAAGCACATACAGATTCGGAAGTTCCAAGTCTGTCTGCCCTGCTTCCAAAGAGTGAAAACTGGAAAGAAAATGAAGGGCCAGTGTCTGGCCGTCGTTATGAGAATGGGATTTGGTAAAGGGATGCGAGTGTACAAGCATCACCCCGTTCACCACATGTACATGGGCAAACAAGGCCGTAGCAGCATAATAAGAGGCAAACAAAGTTGCCAGACAAAATGCCCATACCCGGAGATGCTTACGAAAACCTCTACACATTTCCCTTTTCTTTCTAATCTCTATAATTATTTATTATTTCCAAACAAAAGCTTGTAATCACGCTGTGCCGCCGGAACGGTCCATTCCTCCGGAATAAACTTCCACTGGTTCAACGGCTTCGGATCCAATACCTTGACTTCCTCAATCCGTTTCATCAAGTAATAGCGCAAATCCTTGTCGGTAGAAAAAATAATGCGCTTTGACAATTCTGCTTTGGGAATACCTGCGCCTTTAGTCAGCAAATCGCCTCCCCCGTTTCCACGATAAGAATTGACTGCCACCTTGTATTGCCTATCCAATTCAAAGGGTCCTCCGTCGGCCATGCGCTCAATAGTAATTCTTTCGCCACGCGGTTTGGTCACATCCACCGTATAAATAATGCCTGCCGCAGAATCAAAGTTGAAGCTGAGATTCCGGAAACGCCCGAATCCATTGTCCTTCTCGTTCAACAGCAACAAATGGTCATCGGCCGATTTCATCTGGTTCACCCAGAGGTCGTACGACATTTCCAGGAAGTTCTTCACCTCTTTTCCGGAAAGCAGCATGGTATAGAGCATGTTCTCAAACTTATACAAGTTGAACATGTCGCTCACACAGATATCCCCTTTCTGGATTTCCGCATAAGCCGACAGTGGGGCACAGAAAGAAATATCTGCCCCGGTAATATCCAGTTGCAACTGATGAATCAGGTCGATAAAGGCAGAAGGACCAAAGAAGGCATCCTTCGAAGAAATAGTATGTTCTATCCGTCCGATTTTCCGCGAAACAAAATTCAAGGTAGTCTCATACTGCTCCTGGAATGTATTCATGAAATCTGAATCCACTGCATACGCATTCATATTCACCAGCTTACCTTCCACTTGTTTGGAAACCACTTTTCCATCCTGCTTCTGCACCGTAAAGGTTACCTCTGAAAGCACCTTTGCCGTATTGGCGGGGTCTATCAGCAGCACAGAATCGCCTTTCACATTGGCCACTCTTTCGTTCCAGCGGGTATGGTCGTGTCCCATGAAAATCACATCAAATCCCGGTACGTTTTTAGCCACTTCGGCCGATTCGTTTTCAATGGTATTGTCCAAACGGTTTCCTTCCGGCCCCGAATGAAACAAACCAATCAGGATGTCCGGATGTTCCTTTTCCTGGATTTCCTTTACCCATTTTTCCGCACAAGCCCTCATGCTTTCAAAACGCAACCCGCTCCACAGCTGTTCGGGCAGCCAGGAAGGTATGGCCGGAGTAATCATGCCGAGGATGGCAATCTTCACCCCATCCCGTTCCATCACCTGATAAGGCTTCAGATACGGACGGCCTGTCTTGGCATCGATAATATTGGCACCCAACACCGGAAACTCACACTGTTTCACCCAACGGTCGTACACGGCGTGCCCGGTTTCCACATCGTGGTTACCCATGTTGCCCACATCATAACGCATATAGTTCAACATGGCGGCGCATACATGCACCGAAGTCGTATCCATATAATTATAGTAATAAGCCACCGGCTGTCCCTGAAGAATATCACCGTTATCCATCAGGATGACATTCTTCCCGTATTGCTTCCGCTGCTCCTTCACATACGAAGATACACGGGCCAGACTGCCCTTCATCTGCTTATTCTGGATAAAATTATAAGGGAAATAACAACCATGTACATCACTGGTTTCCATAAACTTGAGTGTCACAGTCTGACTGTCGGCTGCACACAACTGCAAGTGACTCATGCCCCACAAAGTAATCAGGCTAATAATAAAATAGATTGGTCTAGTCTTCATTTTATCTGACATTGGTCATAACAGTTGCAAAGATACGAGAACTTCCCGATATTCCACCAGAATACTTCCTAAAATACTAAAAAACGAAAGGCTGTTCCACACTACGATTTTCCCATTTTTTCACTACTTTTGCAACCAATATAACTCAACCACATTTTACATGGAAGATTTCAGCCGGATGATTGCCGCCGAACTTAAACTGCCGGAACATCGTATCGCCCACACACTCAAGCTGCTCCAGGGAGGAGCTACCATTCCATTTATCAGCCGCTACCGGAAAGAAGCTACCGGAGGGTTGGATGAAGTACAGATAGGAGACATTCAAACAAGATATGAAAAACTGTGTGACCTGTCCAAGCGGAAAGAGACCGTACTTTCCACCATTGAGGAACAAGGGAAACTGACACCGGAACTGAAAGCGCGCATCACCGCCTGCTGGAACGCGACTGAACTGGAAGACATTTACCTTCCTTTCAAGCCCAAACGGAAAACCAGGGCAGAGGCCGCACGGGCCAAAGGACTGGAACCGCTGGCCCTGCTGCTGATGATGCAGAAAGAAAACAACCTCAGCACCAAAGTGCGTGCTTTTGTGAAAGGCGACGTGAAAGACGAGGAAGATGCCCTGAAAGGGGCCCGCGACATCCTGGCCGAACAAGTTAGTGAAGACGAACGTTCGCGCCACCTGATGCGCAACCAGTTTCAGCGACAGGCGATTATCCAAGCCAAAGTGGTGAAAGGAAAAGAATCGGAAGAAGCCTCCGCCAAGTACCGTGACTATTTTGATTTCAGTGAACCGCTCAAAAGATGCTCTTCCCATCGCCTGCTGGCGCTCCGCCGCGGAGAAGCGGAAGGCGTGTTGAAGGTGTCCATCTTCCCGGAAGACGAAGAAAGCTGCCACGACCGACTGCAAAGGCTATTCGTACGGACGAACAATGAATGTGGCCGTCAAGTGGAGGAAGCGGTATCCGATGCCTATAAACGGCTGCTGAAACCTGCCATCGAGACTGAATTTGCAGCCCTCAGCAAGGAAAAAGCCGACGAAGAGGCCATTCGTGTATTTGCAGAGAATCTCCGTCAGTTGCTGCTGGCCCCTCCGTTGGGACAAAAACGGGTCATGGGCATCGACCCCGGATTCCGTACCGGCTGCAAAGTGGTCTGTCTGGATGCCCAAGGTACACTTCTGCACAACGAAGCCATTTATCCCCACCCTCCCAAATCGGAATATGCACAGGCTGCACGCAAGCTCGTGAAGCTGGTGGAACAATATAAAATTGAAGCCATCGCCATTGGAAACGGTACGGCCAGCCGCGAAACGGAACAGTTTGTCACCAGTCAGCGCTACGACCGGGAAGTACAGGTATTCGTGGTCAGTGAAGACGGAGCTTCCATTTATTCGGCGTCGAAAACAGCCCGCGAAGAATTTCCGGACTACGATGTCACAGTCCGTGGTGCCGTCTCCATCGGCCGCCGCCTGATGGACCCGCTGGCCGAACTGGTCAAGATTGATGCCAAATCCATCGGAGTGGGACAGTACCAGCACGACGTAGACCAGACCAAACTGAAGGCGGCCCTCGACCAGACAGTGGAAAGCTGTGTCAATCTGGTAGGTGTGAATGTCAATACGGCCAGCAAGCACTTGCTGACGTATGTGTCCGGTTTAGGCCCCACACTGGCACAGAACATCGTAGACTACCGCACGGCAAACGGCCCGTTCGAATCCCGCAAGCAACTGCTCAAGGTTCCGAGAATGGGAGCAAAGGCCTACGAACAGTGCGCCGGATTCCTCCGCATTCCACAGGCTCCCAACCCACTGGACAATTCGGCGGTACATCCGGAAAGCTACCCCATCGTGGAACAGATGGCAAAGGATTTGCATTGCAGTGTGAACGACCTGATGAAGGACAAGGAGCTGCGCAGCAAAATTGACTTGAAGAAATACATCACCGATACCGTGGGCCTCCCTACCCTGACAGATATTCTTCAGGAACTGGACAAGCCCGGCCGAGACCCACGCCAGAAAATCCAGGTATTTGAATTCGACAAAAATGTACGTACACTGGACGACTTGCAGGAAGGCATGGAACTGCCCGGCATCGTGACCAACATCACCAATTTCGGTTGTTTCGTCGATATCGGTATCAAGGAAAACGGACTGGTACATGTTTCCCAACTGGCCGACCGCTTTGTCAGCGACCCGACCGAAGTGGTTCGCATCCACCAGCATGTACGGGTAAAAGTGCTGAGCATCGACCGTGAGCGGAAACGCATCCAGCTCACCATGAAAGGATTAAACAAATAAGTACACAACAACATGAAACAAGATAATAAAGAACTGTGCGGCTGGTTCATCTTCTGTCAAGGCCAGCAGCTTCTGGTCGTAAAGGAAGGTGACAGGTTTCACATTCCTTATGCCACGGAACCTCCGGTAAGAGTCACTGCCGATACGACGATACATGCCATCGGAGAAATCCAGGGACACCCGGCCAAGGCGTACGCCCTCTCTCCCGACGCACTGAACGGGAAGGAGGATTCCTTTATTCCGACCGACTTACGGGCGTCTTATGACATCCTCCCACTGGAAGAATACCAGTGTGCCGGAAAGGCTTCCCAAATATTGACCTGGGACAAACAAAGCCGTTTCTGTCCGGCCTGCGGTACGCCCACGGAACAGACAGGACCCATCACTAAACGCTGTCCTCACTGCGGACTGGAAATCTATCCGCGCATCTCTCCGGCTGTCATCGTACTGATTAAGAAAGGAGACAGCATATTGTTGGTTCACGCCCGTAATTTCCGGGGAACCTTCAAAGGACTGGTAGCCGGCTTTTTGGAACCAGGCGAAACCCTGGAAGAATGCGTTCTCCGCGAAGTGAGGGAAGAAACAGGCATCCGCATCAAGAACCTGACCTATTTCGGCAGTCAGCCCTGGCCTTACCCCAGCGGTATCATGGTAGGCTATTATGCGGAATATGAGAGCGGCACCATCAAGCTGCAAGACGAAGAGTTAAGTGCAGGCGACTTCTACAGCCGCGACCACCTGCCGGAAATCCCCAAGAAACTGAGCATAGCCCGAAAACTGATTGATGCATGGTTAAACAACGAAATATGAAAAAATACATCCTTTACCTTACTCAATTCTTAGGAAAAACAGTCCGCCGTATTCTCAAGGCGGGAAAACAAGCCATCCAATGGTATGTACGTACTTTCCGTAAATTGCCGTGGTATGGACGTACCGGCATGGCCATCCTGACAGGTATCTGTTCGCTGATTGTGCTGCTGATTATGATTGACCTCAACTTTCTGTGGCTGTTCGGCAAATCACCCAGCATGTTCAACATCAAGGAACCGATACAGCACATCGCGTCGGAAATCTACAGTTCCGACGGGAAACTGATTGGAAAATTCTATTCAGAAAACCGTACACCGGTGGAATACAAGGATATCTCTCCCATTCTGGTCAAGACACTGGTCTATACGGAAGACGAGCGTTTCTATAAGCATTTCGGCATCGACTTCGAAGGAGTCTTCGCAGCGGCAAAGGACTACATTGCCCACGGGGAAGCACGAGGTGCCAGCACCATCACCCAGCAGCTGGTGAAAAACCTGTTTAAAGTCCGCTCACAGTATTCTACAGGTCTGCTGGGTTATATCCCCGGTGTAAAACTGCTGATTATGAAAGCCAAAGAATGGGTCACTGCCGTCAAGATTGAGATGCTGTACAGCAAGGAAGACATCCTGACCATGTATTTCAATACCGTAGACTTCGGCAGCAACGCTTTCGGTATCAAAACGGCCTGCCATACCTATTTTAATACCACGCCCGACAAAATCACCGTGGAACAAGCGGCGACCCTGATTGGATTGCTGAAAGCCACCACTTATTACAACCCTCGTATCAATCCGAAAAACAGTCTTTCGCGACGGAATGTGGTATTAGGCAAACTGTATGAGCACCATTTCCTGAACAAACACCAGCTCGACTCTATCCGGCAGCTGCCCACAATCTTGAAATTCCGACAGGAAAGCTACAACACCGGACTGGCTCTCTACTTCCGCGAAGCCGTGGCCAACGAACTGAAAAGCTGGTGCAAGGAGAATGACATCGACTTATATGGAGACGGACTGAAAATCTATACCACCATCGACAGCCGGATGCAGCGTTATGCGGAGGAGGCCGTCGACCGGCAGATGCAGGAAGTACAGAAAAAATTCGATGCGCACTGGGGCACACAAGCTCCATGGAGAGACCGAAGCGGGGAAGAAATTCCACACTTTATCGAGGATTTGGCCGAAAAGACACCGGCCTACCAGTATCTGTCGCACAAATACGGCAACCAGACCGATTCCATCTTCTATTACCTGAACCAGCCTCATCGTTGCAAGGTGTTCGACTACCAACTGGGACAAAAGGATACGACCTTCAGCACCATGGACTCCATCCGCTACATGGAACGCTTCATGCACTGCGGTTTCGTGGCCATCGCCCCGCATACCGGAGAAGTAAAAGCCTGGGTAGGCGACATCAATTTCCAATCATGGAAATACGACAAGGTGCTTTCCCGACGCCAACCGGGTTCCACCTTCAAATTGTTTGTCTATACAGAGGCTATGAACCAGGGACTTTCCCCCTGCGATTTGCGCGTAGACGAAAACATCCCCTGGGAAGTGGAAGAAAACGGAGAGAAGAAACTCTGGATGCCGCACAATGCCAACGGAGGTGCCACACTCGATACCATGTCGCTGAAAATGGCGTTTGCCCAGTCGGTTAATACCATCGCGGCCAATGTGGCTCACGAAGTGGGTATTCATCAAATAGCCACTACTGCCCGCAAAATGGGTATCCGCACCCAACTGGAAGAGACTCCAGCACTGAGTCTGGGCGCTTCCGATGTGTCGCTGCTGGAACTGGTTTCGGCTTATGGCACGGTAATCAACGACGGAGAAGCCATCCGCCCGATACTCATCACCCGGGTGGAAGACAAAGACGGACATGTCATTTACGAAGAAGAACCGGAAAAAACACAGGCTATCCCCTACGCCAGTGCTTACCTCATGCAACAGATGCTGAGAGGAGGACTGACTTGTCCGAGAGGTACTTCACAGGCTCTCTGGCGTTTCCGTATCTTTGACAAAGGAACGGAATTCGGCGGGAAGACCGGTACTTCGTCCAATCACTCCGATGCCTGGTTCGTGGGCGTCAGTCCCAACCTGGTGGGAGGTGCTTGGGTAGGAGGAGAATACCGCAGCATCCATTTCCGCACGGGAGAACTGGGACAGGGCAGCCGCACGGCACTTCCGGTGTTCGGCTACTTCATGGAAAAAGTGCTGGCCGACCCCAAGCTGGCCCCACTCTATGTGGCAAAGTTCCCGCAACCGAAAGAAAAACTGGACCGCTCGTGGGACTGCAACGATTATTATCCACATTATAGCGACAGTGATTCCATCTACATAGCCTTGGGAGATTCCCTGCGGTTTGAAACAGAAGAGGATTTAATGCCCTCAGAATAAATTTCTATTCTACTAGCTAGAATACATTTTAGTATTTATCACTTAACCTGTCATTAAATTTACCCAACCTTCATAGGGTAATTTAATGACAGGTTTCTTATTTTTTATACTGAAATTTGTGAGGTAAGACAGAGTCAAGTAAAAAAGAACGAGCTTTATGAAAGAAATCTTTCTCATCCTTGTGGAAATATTCTCATACATCACACTGAATACACACGTTTATCTCACACAACCACACACACCGTATGCATCAATAATTTCCTGCAGGGAAAGATTAAAAACCTTTTCCATCACATGTTCGAATTTTCCAATCCGCAAAGTGTTGTCTGCAATCACATACCAATATTGGATGGAGATTATCCCATTGAGGGAATTCGCAACTTCGACAAAAAATGATAAGCAAGAAGCTAAAGCGATTAAAAAAGACACTTCAACCGACATGAATTACCTTGATACCGACTTTCCATTCTACAAAATTCACCCACAAAGACACCTAAAAACCTCCAACTCCATTCAAACGATACACTCTTCTAATCGCTATAAAAAAACAAGAGTCTCTGATTTGCTGACGACGGTAAACTAAAGACCATGAGCCCGCAGAATCAAGAAGGTCATTGAATCACGTTATGAATATGCCCAAACGCTCTCTCCCTTATCTTTTATGGACCTAAGCATTTTTTACCGTTTAAAAAAGAATTATCTATGTTTCCCCCGGCAGAACCGTATGTTTTCCTTAGCGGGAATATACGTTTTTGCCGGGAGAAACATAGGTTTTCCATAAGAGAAACCTAAAAAAAGATTGTGCGTTTCCTCATTTAAGACCTTAAGTTTTCACCTCTTCCGAAGTAAAGTCTCAAGAAACCACTTGTAGTAAAATTTTCCATCTACATCCTCTATTTATACCGACAGCAAATCCACTGGATTAACTTATCTTTACGTAAAAGACAGATATTTCTCTTTCAAATAGAATAAAGAAAAGAGAATTTTATATATTTGTCTAATTATTAAAGATTTAAAGCAAAGGTAAATATGCATCCCCATAAAAACTCAAACGAGTTTTTTCCATTTCCAACCCAATTGGGAAAAGTAGTCCAATTGGGGAGAAGGCTTCTTATGCTCTTATTCTATACCTTTGTAACACTTCAGGCCCACCATGCGTTTGCTACCTTACCTATATCCGACAACCTTCGCTTTATCCGCTTCTCCAGCCAAGACGGACTGGCATCCGACAAGGTGTTAAATATCTTGCAAGACCAGTATGGCTTTATGTGGTTCGCTACAGAAAATGGATTATCCCGGTTCGACGGCATCCATTTCGTGAATTATCTTCATTCTGCAAAAGACAAACACAGTTTATCGAACAATGTCGTGACGGCTCTGGCAGAAGACCGATACGGTAATTTATGGATAGGTACACAAAACGGGCTAAACCGCTATGACAGAAATCACAATAATTTCCAGCAATATACCACACAAAATGGATTGAAAAACAACTTTGTCAGGGCTCTTCATGCCGATAAGGAAGGTAACTTATGGATAGAAACCGCACAAGGCTACTTCACACAGTATTCCCCGAAAGAAAACCAATGGCGGCATTTCAAACATAGCCCTGGAGCAAACGAAGGAAACCACTATTACTGCCAGATATACGAGGACTCTCTTCAAAATTTATGGATAGGAGGACGTGCACTGCAAGGTTTTCTGTTCTCACCCAAATCACATCAGTTCACTCCGGTTCCTACCTGGTCGGAAAGAGGAATGGCACTCGAATCGGCCTTTTTCGTGAAAGCCCAAGACGGCAGTCTGTTTTCATCCTCATTCGGTTCCATCCAAAAATATGATTTTCTACGACATAAATTCATACACTACCGCTCCATTCCCTTCGAAGCAACCTGCGCTGTCACCGACAAGGAAGGCTGCATCTGGATAGGAGGATACGGAGGCCTACTCAGATGGCACTACCCTCTAGATAAAACCGAACAACCGACTCCTCATCCCGATATTCCCCACTCCCTCTCTTCCAATCAGATACTTTGCCTATACGTATCCGATGACGGATGTGTATGGGTTGGAACCGAAAAAGGGATTAATCTCTATGCCCCACAAAATAATCTGTTTCACACTTACACAGGGTATGAGGTCTCCGCCCTGATGGAAGACAAGAACCGACATCTATGGGTAGGAACTCAAAATGAGGGATGCTATGTATTCGACTTCGAGAAAAAACAAATCACCCGTTTCAATTACCGACTGATGACAAAAGACATTGATTATCCCACTTTCCAACGTGAAAAAGAAGTCATCCGGCAATATATCAGACACGAAGCAATCTACAATGAACGGCAAACGTTACCGGAAAGCCTGGCCGACAATTTTCGGGCATACAAAAATGCCGATTTGCATTTCCGGTATCCGGATGAAAGCCATGTTTCGGCTCTCTACCAAGACAAAAAAGGCTTGATTTATATCGGATTATGGAATCATGTGGGATTCAACGTATACAATCCTCAAAACCGACAATGGAAACGTTATGCCTTATGGAGCAAGAAACCAGACTATCATTACCCACGCTTATGGCTGGGAAATCCATTCGGAGCCAACTGGTACAATGGCTTTCTCGAAGACCGGAAAGGGCGTTTCTGGTGCATTACGTGGGAATGTTTCGGATTAAACCTGTTCAATCGTGCAACAGGACAATTTGAATTCAAGCATTATTTCCCCAACAACGTGCCTTGCTATCCGCAAGGGAAGATAGAGCAGATTTTTTACGATAAAGCTCGCGACCGCTACATTCTGAACGGGAAAAGTACCTATTTCGGATATTACGACAACAAAGAAAAACGTTTTTACAAGTTTGGAGAACACTTTCCAGACAATTACCCCAACCTGGATATCATAAAAGGGTATTATCAATACAGCAAAGCCAAAATATTCTCGCTACCGAACGAATTCGGATGTGACTACATGTTACCGGATGGCAACGACCGGCTCTATATGGCCAATTCACAAAGAATCATGTATATGAATCTGACAGATAATTCCGTGCATCAGGTTCTCTCCCTGCCCGGGAATACGTCTTTTGCCTGGACATTTTCTGCCGACCGGAGATACCTTATTATTTACTGTGACAAAGGACTGATGTCCATAGATATCCGCAAACGAATTCTCACTTCGTCAACTCTTTCCGATATCCATCTGCCGGAAAAAGAAGAAGTGAAAGTCATGCTACAGAGTCAAAAACACGAGCTATGGATTGGCACCTCACAAAATCTATGGAAACAAGACCCACAGCACAAATGGATGAAATTGCTGCCCGGCAATCAAATCGTATACACCCTACGCGAAGAAAAAAATGGATACATCTATGTGGGAAGCAGCAAAGGCTTGTATATTTTCCAAGGGGAAAAACTTCAGAGCTACCTTCCATTTTCAATCTATGGCTCAAAAGGATTGCCAGGTACGGAAATCAGGGACCTCTACCAAACTGATTCGCACACCTGCTGGATTGCGACTAACGACGGACTGGCCAAACTGACAAACGGTAAAATCAAAATCTATGAGCACAATCCGTTTCATCCACACAGCCTCATCGACAACAATGTATGTGCCATATCCCAAGGACCCGATCAAAAACTTTGGATTGCTACCTATCAAGGGCTTTGCCTGTTCAATCCCCAAAACGAATACTTTACTGACATGACGCAACCCGGCAACGACTGCCTGACCTCCCGGCTCACCAGTTGCATTACCGAAGACCGCCAAGGAAATATATGGATAGGAACCACCGAAAAAGGCATTAACGTATTGTCTATCGAAACGGACACCCTTACCCATTATTATCACCAGTCATGGAATCCCTATAGCCTGCCAGATAATTACGTGGAATGCATCTTCTGCTGTCGGAACGGCAACATCTGGATAGGCACACACCAGGGGCTGGTAAAATTCAACGGGGGATGTAAACCCTTCCAGCGCATCCCTCAGACAGAAGAACTTCAAGTGAAAGGCATAGAAGAAGATTCTCTTCAGCAATTGTGGCTTACCACCAACGAAGGATTATTGCTATCCGACGCCAACGGAAACATCCTGCGAAGATTTTATGAGTATCACGGCCTGCCTGATAATGATTTGTCGAAAGCCATCTGCCGACTGAAAAACGGATACATCTGTCTCGGTGGAAACAATGGATTCAGCCTCTTTAATCCGGAGGAAGTAAGCCGCCCACTCCCTGCCTCTCCACTCATGCTGACGGCTATACAAGTAAACGGCTCCCCTTTTCCAGCCGACTTAAACAAGGACAAACAACTGCTTCTTGAAGCGGAACAGAATTCATTTGCCCTTGAATTCGCCGCTGCCGACTATGCATACAGCTTCCATTTGAAATATCGATACAGACTGGTTCCTTTTGAAGAAAAATGGAATTACACGGCACCTCCATTGCTCACTGCCAAATACACAAACATCCCTTTCGGGCATTATGATCTGGAAATAGAAGCGACCAATGCCTATGGAGAATGGAACGGGACACCCATCCGACTTTCCATTCATATTGCAACCCCGTGGTACTACTCGTGGTGGTTCATCACCCTCCTTATCCTAAGCGGTATATTGGGTATCTGGATATTTATCCGGTTCAGAGAAAGGCAACTAAGAAAAGAAAACGAACAACTGGAGACGCTGGTCAAAGAAAGAACCAACAAACTGTATCAGATAATGGAAAGCAAAAATAAATTTTTCAACATTGTGTCGCACGACCTGAAAAGTCCATTGAATAATTTAAATATACTATCTACAGGACTGCTGGAAGAATATAGCCATCTGGACGAAGAGGAAAAGCTACAGAAAATACGCATGATCAGCAAAACTTCACGACAAGGAAAAGCATTGCTCGACAACCTTCAGCTATGGGTACTCTCTCAAAAGGAAATTATCAAGCCTGTTTTCCGGGAAACAAACCTAACCGATGAAATAGAGGCCGTAGTGCAACTTCTGAATCCCGACATTCAGAAAAAAGAGCTGAGCCTTACAGCCCCAAACCGACCAATTATCGTTTATACGGACAAAAACATGCTATCTACCATACTCAGAAATTTGATTGCCAATGCCATAAAATACACCTACCGCAAAGGATTTATCCACATATCGGTGCGAGAAGACAAAGAACGCTGGTACGTAAGCATCAAAGACAATGGCGTAGGCATGCCACCGGAACGAACTGAAAAACTTTTCCAAATCGGCACCAAAGTTTCTTCTCGCGGTACTGAAAAGGAAGAAGGCACAGGATTAGGACTGCTGATTGTCAAAGAATTCATCAACCGGCTGGAAGAAAGCATTCAGGTGGAAAGTATCCAAGGAGAAGGCAGTACATTTACTTTTACATTACATAAAACCATAAGAAAATGATAAAAATATTCATTGTAGACGATTCCGAAATACATCTGGAAGGAATGAAAAGCATTCTTAAACGCTCAGACAACCTAACCGTAGCAGCTACAGCACAAACATCCAATGAAGCCCAACAACTGCTACGAAAAGAAAAATATGATTTAGCCATTCTCGACATCAGCCTGGAAGAGGAGGCCGACGGACTGGACCTCGCCCGCTTTATCAAGACCACATATCCTGATATGCCCATCCTCATCCTTTCACATTATAAAGACATACACTATATCATCCAGTCACTGAAAATGCAACTCAACGGATACCTGGCTAAAGACACCCAAGCAACAGACCTGATTTGTGCCATACAGGCTGTCGCGCAAGGAAAAGGTTTCTATTTTGGCAACACCATTTCCTACAATGACATTATCAAGGCATTCGGAGGAGAAGAAAATATGAAAAAACGGAAACCGTATGAGTTGACAGACAGAGAGCTCGAAGTAATCCAGCTACTGGCCAATGGGTATACCAGTAAAGAAATAGGAAATGAACTGCACATCGACCACAACACAGTAGAAACCTACAAAGACCGAATAAAGAGTAAACTCGACTGTAAATCTGCCATTGAGATTGTCGTATTTGCCTACAAAAACAAACTGATACACTAAATTGCAGTCTACCAATCACCTCCGGGAATTACCGTCCACTGTTTTTTAATAGAAAATAACACACCCAGACGAATTTAGACGAAAGAGAATGAACTTCGTCACATTTTTTTCTTAACTTTGCGCTGCAACTCAAAGCAAGATTACAAACAACTTTAAACAAAAAATATTAGAGATTATGATGACTATTGACAAATTCAACTTTGCCGGAAAAAAGGCAATCGTTCGTGTGGACTTCAATGTACCTTTGAACGAAGAAGGTAAAATTACAGACGATACTCGTATCCGTGGTGCACTGCCTACTTTGAAGAAAATCTTGGCAGACGGTGGCGCTTTGATTATCATGTCACACATGGGTAAACCCAAAGGCAAAGTAAACGCTAAATATTCTTTGAGCCAGATTGTAGACGCTGTAGCTGCTGCACTGGGTACTCCGGTGAAATTTGCTCCGGACTGCGCAAAAGCTCAGGACGCTGCTGCTGCACTGAAACCGGGTGAAGTACTGTTGCTGGAAAACCTGCGTTTCTATCCTGAAGAAGAAGGAAAACCTGTAGGTATCGAAAAAGAAGATCCTGCATACGAAGATGCAAAGAAAGAAATGAAAGCTCGTCAGAAAGAATTCGCCAAGACTCTGGCTTCTTACGCTGACTGCTATGTAATGGATGCATTCGGTACTGCTCACCGTAAACACGCTTCTACAGCTGTTATCGCTGACTACTTCGATGCTGACCACAAGATGCTGGGTTACCTGATGGAAAAAGAAGTAAAAGCTGTTGACAACGTATTGAAAGACATCAAACGTCCGTTCACTGCCATCATGGGTGGTTCTAAAGTTTCTACTAAGATCGGTATCATCGAAAACTTGATGGACAAAGTAGACAACCTGATTCTTTGCGGTGGTATGGCATTTACTTTTGCTAAAGCTCAGGGTGGTCACATCGGTAACTCATTGGTAGAAGATGACAAGCTGGATTTGGCTTTGGACATCATCGCAAAAGCTAAAGCAAAAGGTGTAAACTTGGTTTTGGGTTGCGACTGCATCGCTGCCGACAAGTTCGCTAACGACGCCAACACTCAGGTTTGCGACGACAAGAACATTCCTGACGGATGGATGGGTCTGGATGCAGGTCCTAAGACTCGCGAAGAATTCAAACAGGCAATCAAGGGTGCTAAGACTATCCTGTGGAACGGTCCTGCCGGTGTATTCGAATTCGACAACTTCGCAGGTGGCTCTAAAGCAATCGCTGAAGCTATCGCTGAAGCAACTAAAGAAGGTGCCTTCTCACTGATTGGTGGTGGTGACTCTGTAGCTTGCATCAACAAATTCGGTATGGCTGACCAAGTATCTTACATCTCTACAGGTGGTGGTGCTTTGCTGGAAGCTATCGAAGGTAAAGTTCTTCCGGGTATCGCTGCAATCCGCGGTGACAAATAAAGATTATTCTTTATAACAAATACTCTAAAAGAGGCTGTCTCAAAATAGAATTGCAAAAGTAAAAATCTTATAGATTAAAACCTAGAAGTAAAAAATCTCCTGCTTTAGCCCTTGTTTATTGCAATTATAGGACTAAAAGCAGGAGATTTTTATGTTGTAGCTTATAGATTGTAAGTAACCCTATCTCTATTTTCTATTTTGAGACAGCCTCTTTTTATTTTCCCAATTAAAGCCTCCGTATTATTTTGATAAGAAATTGTTTTTTGCGACATTTGCAAACACTCAACAAAAGTATTATGCATAAATACCTTTATACCCTCTGTCTGATTTTAGCTGTCACTTTTACCCCACTGGAGGCACAAATATTTCAATACATAGGTATTGATGACGGACTTAGCAGTCGAAGAGTTCTTTCTCTTCAACAAGGCAACCATGATTATATCTGGATTCTTACACATAAAGGAGTAGACCGTTACAACGGTAAACAATTCACTCATTATCCTCTCGTTAAAAATGGAACGGCGGTCAGCTGTTTCCCCAACCTGAACACACTGAAAACAGACAAAGAACAGAGATTATGGGAAATAGGAAAGGACGGACTGGTTTTCAACTTCGACGAAGCCAAAGATTCTTTCCAACTGGTATTCGACCTGCATGCACATTTTTCTGAAACGAAAGACAAACCTATCACATGCATTTATCTGGATGAAGAAAAAAATATATGGTTCTGCATTGAAAACACTCAATATATATACAACGGAGAAACCCAAAAGGCCTTTAAGATAAGCCAGAAGATTCCGGGAAAAGTGACTTGTATCACACAAGCACACGGAAACAAATATTATGTCTCTACCGAACAGAATCTGTATACAGCCACTCTTCATCAAGGAAGACTGGAGAATGTGCAGAAAATACGTATCGCACCCATCCACATTATTGATTACATATACTACCATAAGCCGACTAACAAGTTGATTGTAAACGCCTTGCTTGACAAGCTGTTTATTTACGCCCCTACTACAGGCGAACTGACCGACCTTGGAAAACACCTGAAAGATATTGGAGTAAACACGATTATTCCTAACCGAAAAAATTGTGACGAAGTATTTATCGCCACCGATGGCGATGGAGTTTACAAACTGAATATCCCCCAAAAGGAACTCTCTCACTTCCTGCAAGAAGACAATGAGAGCCTGAACAAAATGAATGGAAGTATCATCAAGGATATCTACATGGACCGTACCAACAGAATATGGAACGTGATTTATCCTATTGGGATTACTATCTACTCTGAAAGATATCCGCAATATGAATGGTTCAAGCATGCACCCAATAATCCCAACACATTGCCTAATGATTGCATCAATGGAATCATGGAAGATTCGGAAGGCGATATATGGTATGCCACCAGCAACGGAGTCAGCTGCTTTGATACAAGTGAAAAAAAATGGAGAAACTATTGTACCACGAAGGAACTTCCTCAATATGAAAATCATATATTCCTGTCACTCTGTGAAATAAAGCCTGGAATTATCCTGGCAGGGGGCTACATGTCCGGAATTTTCCGAATAGAAAAGAAAACAGGAAGCGTCACCTTCCACCAACAAGGAAAATCACAGGAAAGAGAAACTCCCGACAAGTACATCCGTGGAATCATTAAAGACGGAGATGAAGTTATCTGGAGCGGTGGGTTTTACAGCCTGAAAAGTTTTAATACCACCACATTCGAAAAAAAAGAATACAACATTGCCTACCCGATTACTTTCCTGCTGGAAAGAAATACACATTCACTATGGATAGGAACAATCCACGGATTGTATGTATTCGACAAAAAGACAAAAAAACTTTATCCTTATAAGGAAAAAGAGGAAATTGGCTGTGTGAATGCGATTTATAACACTTCAGACGGCAAGAAGACGTATGTGGCAACTTACGGAAACGGTTTGTTCATTATAGACAACGAAACCAAGGAGATTACGCACTGTGTAGCCAACAACAGTGGGCTACAGACCAATAATATCTACAGCATCGTACCTGACAAGAACGAAAACCTGTTTCTAGGCACGGAGAACGGACTCTCGTTTTATAGCAGGAAAGAACACACATTCACCAACTGGACTCGAGAACAGGGACTTCAGGCCGCTAACTTCAATTCTACTGCAGGAATTCATACACGTGACGGTCACCTGATTTTCGGTAGTAATGAAGGAATCATAATCTTGTCGGACAGCTTGGAACTGCCATCCAGCTTCTCCAGTCACATGGTGTTCTCCAACCTGAACATCATGTACCATCCTGTACATCCGATGGAAAAGAACTCTCCTCTGACCAAAGCATTGGATGAGACCAACTTTATCCAGCTAAAATATAACCAGAATACCTTCTCCATGGAGGTTTCCTCCATCAATTTCGATAATCCATCGAGTATCCTTTACAGCTGGAAACTGGAAGGATTCTATGACCAGTGGACTCCTCCAACGGATAACGGGACCATACGTTACACCAATCTTTCACCAGGAAACTACACCCTGAAAATACGCTCCATCCTGCTCGACAACCACCAGGTTCTCGAAGAAAGAGAGATACAGATTTTGGTTGAACGTCCCTTCTGGCTTACATTTTGGGCCTTCCTTATTTATGCCATGCTGATTATCGGAGCAGTCTACACGTTCCTCCGATACCAAATTATCAAACGGGAACGGAAAACATCGGAAGAGAAAATCAATTTCTTCACGCATGCAGCGCACGACATTCGTACACCGCTTACCATGATTAAAGCACCTCTTGGAGAAATTCTGGAAAAAGAAAAACTGAGCGAAAACGGACAGAAAAATATCCGACTGGCCATGGAAAGTACAGAAAACTTGGCAGAACTGGCCAATAACCTGATTAACTTCCAAAAAGAAGAGCTATATTCTTCACAAACGATTGTGACAGAACACGAACTGAACCACTATCTGAGCAGTTACCTGCATCAGTTTGAAAGCTTCGCCCAACAAAAAGGAGTCGAGCTTACCTACAAAAGTACATTCGAATCTCTTCCCGTCTGGATTGATGTGAGTAAAATGGACTCCATCCTGCGGAACCTGTTGTCCAATGCCTTAAAATACACGCCACAAGGAGGAAGTGTATCCCTGAAAGCCGACACCAGCAAGAACACATGGATGCTTACCATTACTGATACAGGCATCGGAATAAGCAAAGAGGATCAGAAGAAACTTTTCAAATATTTATTCCGAGGCTACAATGCAGCCAATCAAACAAATACGGGATGCGGTATCGGAATGTTATTAACCTACCGTTTGATTGAGAACCATGAAGGAAAAATTTCGTTCAACAGTACCGAAAACGTAGGAACAAGTTTTCAACTGAGTTTCCCTATCCGCAGCAAGAACTATCAATACAAGAAGGAAGACAAACAATCCCCAAAAACTCTTCGCCCAACCATGGAGGAGAAAAAAGCAGGTCATACAGTCTCCGAATTTGAAATTGCCGATTCTTCACAATCCGATGAACAGAAACCTCTGATTCTGGTTGTAGAAGACAATGTATCATTACGTTCATTTATTTTGCAAAGCCTGTCGGATATTTATCGCACAGAAGGAGTAGGCAACGGAAAAGAAGCGCTTGATTTTGTTCAGGAAAAACAGCCAGACCTGATTCTCTCGGACATCATGATGCCGGTCATGGATGGAAGAGAAATGTGCCTGTATCTGAAAAGCCACATGGAAACCAGCCATATCCCTATCATCCTGCTTACAGCTTTGGGAGACAAAGAACATATCTTGGAGGGACTGGAAATCAAAGCCGACCAGTATCTGGTAAAACCTTTTGACGTACATATCCTGAAGGCAACTATCCACACGTTGATTGAGAACCGAAAGATGTTGCGTAACCGATTTAAATCAGTGGTTACGGCTCTTCCGGAAGAGATTCCCCACATCGAACTGCCTAGCAGCCTGGATGACGAATTCATTCAGAAGGTCACAGAACTGGTGAAAGAAGGGTTGGGAAAAAATTTCAACGTAGATACCTTGTGCGCTTCCGTCAACATGAGCCGTACCAGTTTCTATAACAAAATCAAAGCCTTGACAGGCATCGCTCCTGCTGAATTTATCCGGAATATCCGTATGCAGGAAGCCGCATTGATGCTGAAAAGCCAACGTTATACAGTAGCTGAAGTATCGGACAAGATGGGCTTTGCCGATCCCAAGTATTTCACAGATACCTTTAAAAAATTTTATGGGGTTCCACCCAGCACATACATGAAGAAAAATTAAAAACGAACAATATGAATTTTTATGTAAGATCATTCCTCATCTTTTTCCGCATTGGAGTTTTCACCATTGGAGGAGGATATGCCATGGTGCCGCTGATTGAAGCCGACCTGGTAGACAAACGAAAATGGGTCAGTAAAGAAGATTTTCTGGACTTGATGGCCCTGGCACAAACTGTACCGGGAATTTTCGCGGTCAACATCGCCATCTTTATCGGATATAAACTAAAAGGATTCTGGGGAGCCTTTTGGATGGCACTAGGTACCATTCTCCCGTCATTCTTCATCATTTTGGCCATTGCCCTCTTTTTCCGGCAATTTCAACATGTAGAAGTAGTGGAACACATATTCAAGGGAATCCGTCCTGCCGTAGTCGCCTTGATTGCCGCTCCCACTTTCAAAATGGCCAAATCGGCCCGCATCAACCGATACAACCTCTGGATTCCAGTGGTCTCCGCATTACTGATATGGCTTCTCGGTTTTTCACCTATCTATGTCATCATCCTCAGCGGACTAGGAGGATATCTCTATGGACGCTACCAGAAAAAATATAACTAACACATAAAAATAAGAAATATGGCTTTATTACTACTGAAACTATTCTATACTTTTTTTAAAATAGGCTTATTCGGGTTTGGAGGCGGCTACGCCATGATCTCCATGATACAGGGAGAAGTTGTGACACGTTACGGCTGGCTCAGTTCTTCCGACTTTACCGATATCATCGCCATCAGCCAGATGACTCCCGGTCCTATCGGAATCAACTCGGCGACTTATGTGGGCTATACGGCCATGGTCAATGCCGGTTACTCACACAGCATAGGCATCCTCGGGTCGACTGTAGCTACCCTTTCCGTGGTGCTTCCTTCATTCATTCTGATGGTTTTTATCAGTCGTTTCTTTCTAAAATACCAGCGACATCCGGCCGTGGAAAATGTATTCAAAGGCCTTCGTCCAGGAGTGGTCGGACTGCTGGCCGCCGCCGCACTGGTATTGATGAACGGAGAGAACTTCGGAACAGATACCTACCAGATTGTAGTAAGTATCCTGCTCTTCCTTGCAGCTTTCATCGCTTCTCACCGATATAAAGTCAACCCAATTCTGCTGATTGTATGCAGCGGCATTGCAGGATATTTTCTATACTAAATTTTATTCATCCTCATTCTTCGGTAAAATAGACTGGGAAGTGGGGATGGAAAAATCATGGTCGGCAAACAAAGATGCCAATCCGGAAATCTGCTTCAGACGGAGCAGTTCGTCTTTATCCATGCCAATGTTCTTCATAATCCATTTATCCGACATGCCGGCCTGCGTCAGTTCTGATACGATGTGCGTCATCAGTCCAATATCATGCGTACCTCTTGCCCGGTTGTGGCGAATGGTAGACCCCATGCGATGGGACAAGTCCTTGTCAATTACCACCACCGGTAGCATTCCCTTTTCCCGCTCATAAATACGTTTGGAAGTTTTCAACACCAGATAACGGTGAAAACCGTCCACAATGATGTATTTGTCGTTTTCCTTGTCATAATAACACACGCAAGGCATAGTAAACCCATCCTCCCAAATGGACAATTCCAATAACTTCATCTCGGGAGGTGCCACTACGTTAGGGTTATAATCATTGGCACACACCTTCTCTACCGGTACAGCTTTCACGTTGTAGACCGGGCTTTTCTCTTCTCTTATGTCCATATATTTTTGTATTGTTGTAAAATATAATCTTTCATTTTCTTTTCTTCCTTGCTTATAGCAAACCCCATGTATTTGCAGGCATAATCATTTCGGAGAATGCACAAACACATCCGCTTGTAAGTCGGAATTTCCCGAAACTCCGGAATATCGATATCATCCAAGTACTCCATCATCACCGGATGCTTGGTTGTTTTGTAATTACTTTTGCTTCTCACCGTAATTGGTATCTTCATCTCTTCCAGTTTGGCAATGGTTTCATCGCTCAGACATCCTCCCTTGGTTCTCCAGAACTTGATGCTGGTGTGCAGCTTACTCAGATACCCCCTTCGGGTCTCCTCCGGGAGCGTGGAAAGCAGAAATTCCATAAACGACTTCCACGTATGCCCTTCCGGCAATTTGATTCCTCCATGCCCCATAGCCTGTGTTCCCCCATACAACGCAGAAAAGTTCACTCCGTTTACACGTCCAATCATCTTGCCCCACATGTCGGGTTCAATGACTTTATATAAACGTAGACTTTCAATCGCTTCGCTGATAAACGGACTAGCCACACGCTGCCGTTCCAAACTGACCCCCGCGTAATAATACAAGTCATATAAGCGGTTATAATCCCAGCCAAACTTTCCATTGGCCGTCCAAATATCTGTGGTCTTCCAATCGTAAATGGGATACAGGTTATATACATCGTTCGCTATTTTGGAACTCCATTGGTATTTATGGTAAAGTTGCTGCTTCAACCCTCCATAAATCGTACGCCAACGGTTATAACTTTCTTGTGTACGGATTCCTACCAGGCAAGCCGTACGCACCGCCTTTTTCTTTTCATGCAACCACGCGGCAAAACGTAACTGGAATTCATAATCCCACATCTTGTCATGAAAAAAAGAAAAATCATCGGCTGTCATCACGCCGTCGGGCATCTCACGGACCCAAATATCCCGTAATCTCTCATCCCACGGACGCCAGTAATGCTGATACATGGACGTACTGGTCCGGACCTTAAAAGGCACACAAATCCGATACACCTCCAGGATATCTTTATTCTGTTCCAACATCCGGTTGACAAATTCAATCGTGTGGGTATACTGCACTTCATAATCCATAAAAAAGACTCCTAATTTGATGCGCAGTTGATGTCTACGGATATAATCTATACACAGGTTCAGCAACACCCCACTGTCTTTTCCTCCCGAAAACGACACGTAGACATTGTCAAATTCCTTAAATAAAACTGACAAGCGTTCCTGGGTCAAATCATACACATTTTTCTTGTTTTCAGTCTTTTTCATTCTTTCTCCTCATTTTAAGATAGGTACTCCACGTACGTTCCACTTCAAACTTCTGAACCGAAAAAAACGATTCATGCACCTTCTGCACCACGGCTTCCAATGTTTTATCCGCATCCTGAAATTCATCTACCACGGCTTCCAGCAATCCCGAAAACACCGACTCATCGTCATTTTCCACATAATAATTATTGATGACAATTGCCTTTTTCCGTATCTCTACCGGAAAAAAGCCTACTACCTTTCCTTGCTGAAATGCCACAAACCAAATAAAAGACTCACCAGTTTTAAACGGATAGTTATGATTATATTTGAGAACTTCCGGATTCATCACCAAAGGAGCTACACATTTATACAATTCCTGAGATGTTCCGGCCATTTTTATTATCTTCCACATAGATGCCTAGTTTAAAAATAAGTCCTAGCAAAAATAGAAAATTCTTCCAGAAATTCTCTCCCGGAAAATTATATATTTTCCAACAAATCTTTAAAGGAAGTATAACAAACAGTTTGTCCATTGACTTCTGTATAAGAAAGTTGATTGGGAGCAAAGACTTCCAACAAGGGAAGTTCCTGTTCCACCGGAGATGCATTCAGGCAAAAATAATGATGCCGGTTCAATGCATTCTGTGCCCAATGCCGCAGTATCTCATCGCCGGCCCTCAATATGATAAATTTCTCCCCCGACACTTCGGGAGAAAAACCTCCATGCATCAAATCAAACTTAATGTGCGGACGCTCACGAAACAAGGTGTCCATCCGGTTGCCCAATATCAGGTCTTCCGTCACGCCACACTCCAATCCATCCGACGAGGAAAGAAGCCACAGACGGTCGGCCAGCACAAGGGCCTGCTCAATGTCGTGTGTAGACAAAAGAATGGCTCTATTCTCTTCTACAGCCAGTCGATGCAGGAGATTCATGATTTCAATCCGGCTCACCACATCCAAAAAAGCCGTCGGCTCATCCAACAAAATCAACGGACATTCCTGTACCAGCGCTTTGGCTATCATCACCTTCTGCCGTTCTCCATCCGAAAGCTCCGCCATGTAACACCGGGCCTTATGCGCAATCTCCACTGCCTGAAGCGCGTGCTCCACCAACCGTTTATCTTCTTTATTTAACCTCCCGAAAAATCCCGTATAAGGCTGACGCCCCAAGGCTACCAGTTCATAAACTGTAAGTCCTCCGGCCTGTGTGCGGTCGGTCAATACCACTCCGATGGTTCTCGACAGTTCCCGTTCGGAATAGTCCGACAAATCACGCCCTAACAACCTCAACCCACCCGACAGGGAAGGCTGGGCAGCAGCCAATGTGCGGAGCAGGGTTGATTTTCCAGCCCCGTTGGCCCCCAACAGACAGGTCAATTCTCCACGGAAAAGCTGAAAGTTCAACCCGGCATGCACTTCTGTCCGCTTCTTTCCCACCTGATACCCAATGGTCAGGTTTTCTCCCTCTACTACAATTTCCGATTGCCTCATCAGTTAAAATATTGGATTCGACGTTGGTTTATAATGACATAAATAATGACCGGAGCCCCCAAAATCGGAGTAACCGCATTCAAAGGAATGACTCCCGATTCGCCCGGAAGCACACAAAGCAAATTACACAACAAAGCCAAAGCCCCACCGGAAAGCAAGGTAACCGGCATCAAGGAATTATGGTTGGAGGTGCCCAGCATCAGGCGTGCCAAGTGCGGAACGGCCAGCCCGATAAAAGCAACAGGGCCACAAAAGGACGTGGTTACGGCAGTCAACAAGCCCGTGGCGAGCAACAGCCAATTACGTACCCGACGGATATTTATGCCCAGATTCTCGGCATAACGCGGACCCAAAAGCAAGGCGTTCAACGGTTTGATTAACAAAACCGCCACCACCAGTCCGACCAAAGTCAGCAGCGAAAAAGCGGGGAGCTGTTCCAAGGAAACACCGCCGAAATTTCCCATCCCCCACACCATATACGATTGTACCCCTTCAGCCGTGGCAAAGAAATTCAACAGTGAAATCAGGGACGAGGCAATATAGCCAATCATGATGCCGGCAATGAGCAACATGATGTTACTTTTAATCAAAGAAGACAAAAACAGAATCAAGAACAACACCGCCACAGCCCCCAAAAAGGCTCCCAGGATGACTGAAAAGAAACCGGAAAGCGTAAACACGCCCGTCGCAACAGTACCTCCTCCGGCCAGCATCACCAAAGCAACTCCCAGACTGGCTCCTGAACTGATTCCCAGAATAGAGGAATCGGCCAACGGGTTGCTGAACACCGTCTGTAACATCAGTCCGGAGGCCGAGAGTGCCGCCCCACAGAGCAAGGCCGTCACACACTGTGGAAAACGTGACTCCCACACAATGTAAGTCCAACTGGCTTTCGCCGCCTCTTCTCCTCCCAAAATGCGCACCACTTCCCGTGCCGGTATATCCACCGAACCGAGAAACAAATTGGCCGCCACCAAAAGAACAATCAGGAAGGCCAGACTGACAAATACCACATAATTCTTTTTGTCCGAATCTATCATTCCGCTAATTTACTAAAATATTTCGGTTCATATCCCTCCAGCAATTCCGGATGGAAGATTTTTACCATATCTTTCAGCAAAACCTCGGGATGAAAAGGCGATTCTTCGTAGAACGGAATCCGATGAGTGTTGCATCCGTAAATCCGACGTTCACGAAATGCCTTGAAGCGGGCATACAACGAATAGTCTTTCTGCAATTCCCGATAAGTTTTGTCGTGCGGCTGGTTGTACTTTATCAGCCAGAAATCCGCATTTTCTCCTTTGTCGAACACCGTTTCAAAAGCCATGGGCACCGAACCACTGTTCGGCAATGCAGCAAAGACATACGTTGCTCCGGCATCCGCGTACAAACGTCCCGTCGTGCTCTGCCCGCCGGCGATATACCAGGCGGAACCGTATTTCAAATCACTCAATACCGTAGGATGAGAGGTAGCCTTGGCAGCCAAAGCTTTCACCTCCAAGTATTCCTTTTCTATCTGTGCAAAAAGCGAATCACCTTTTTGCGCCTGCCCCACCAGCAGGCCGTAGAAGCGCAGCCATTCGGCACGGCCCAACGGAGAAGTCTCCATATAGTCCGCGCACTCTATCACAGGTACGCCCAGCTTCCCTACTCGTCCGTAACCGCCACTGTTCTCAAACGGAGAAAGCAGGATGGCATCCGGATGCAGGTCAATGATTTTCTCGATATCCGGATTCATACTGTTTCCACAGTCCACCACCGTACCTTTCCGGCATCCGTCCTGTATTTCCGGCATCTTGAAATATTCCAGGTTACAGACGCCCTTGATACTCTTTTCGCAACCCAGTTCCTTCAGCACACTTCCATGTACCACCGAATACACTACTGCCTGTTCCAAAGGCACACGCACCACGGTACCTTCCGGCAGATTTTCCGGCACCGGCCGTGTCTTGTCCGTCAGCAGGTAGGTATGCAGCGTTTTCAGCGTATCCCATGGATTACGGATAGAAACCATCGTATAATCCGGAAACTTCACCACCGACAAGTTGGTGGCATACTTCATTTTCAGGGTATCTCCTCCCTCCTGAACAGAAGAAGTCTTGCTTCCTCCGCCACAGGCAAAGAGAAGCAAGACTAAAGTTACTATATGGGCAGATAGTAAAATTTGTTTCATAAAACTCAATCAATAAAAACGATGGTTTTCGGATTCTGGCCGCCGCAATCAAACTTTTCGATAAAATTTCCGTTGCGGTCAAAGCGGTACATCGTACCATCTGAATCTGAATAGAAAGTCACGCCGATGTAAATGTCTCCATTCTTGTCGTCCACACTCATCATATACACACTTGAAGTAGCCAGTTCGGCCGGTGCATTTTTCAAGAAAGAAGACGAATGGACAGTAGCCGTCTTCACATCATAAGAGAAGAAAGTATTGGTCGTGCTCGTATGGGGCCAGTTCGAATAATCCGTTTCCGAATTTACGAAATAGACCATATCATCGCCTACGGTCATATTGGTAGCCACTCCCAATGAAGTGGATTTATAATTGTCTTTCGGATCAATCATCTGAGCAGAATATCCCTTGTCAGCATAATTTCCCCAAGAGATAAGAAATATCTTTCCATCCTCTTCCAACACCTGATTCGGATTGATATCTACTGTCAACGTAGTTTCCAATTGCATGGTAGCCTCATTGATGACAAACAAATCTGTATGATACTGATATCCTGCATCATTTTTAGTGTATGAATTAGCCACATACAGCTTGCCGTCACATTCTGCAATACCTTCCAAATTGGCTCCTCCCTCAAACGTAGCCACCACCTGCAAGGTATTGGCATCCAACTTTGTAACCCGTCCACCGTATTGTGTCATATAAATATAGCCATTGTCTGCTGCCAGGTAACGAGGATCACCTTCCGAAGCTGGAATCGCATAACGCTGCTTTTCCACTCCGGCCGTATTCATCCGAATCAGATATCTGGAACCGGAGATGATGGCATAAAGGTCATTGTTATATTCAATCATGGTCTGACCTGTATCTCCTAATTTAGCCTGATTCTGCGTATAAAAAATATCCTTGATAAAATCGGCATCCTTATCCGGTGCATAAAAAGACAAGGTCGCGTTATTCGCCCCCTGCGTTCCTTCGTTCAAAATAAACGCCCGATGTGTGGGAAGAGTCACTTGTGAGCCACTGTCATCGAACAACTCTTTATCTTCACTACAAGCTGCCAATGAAGCCCCCAATGCCACCGTGCAGCACAAACTGAAAAATAACTTTCTAAATTGCATAACTATTTAAAATTAAAAATGAATAGCAGCTGTCAGTTTCCATGAACGTCCCGGCATCGGATAATATTTTATCACCTCGTACTGCTCGTTCAGGAAGTTAATCAAATCGGCCTGTAATCTTAGCCTACATGTAGAGAATGAAAACTGCCGGGAAAGCGTCAATGTCTGCTCCACGTAGCCTTCTATTTCATTCTCCGGAATATTCTGTGAGAAATAATATCTTTTTCCTACTCCAATCACACTATACCCCAGTTTCACCCAAGGAGTCTCCAGAATCACGGAACCATTACCGTTATGTTCCGGCGTGTAAGGCAACTGGTCTTTGTAGCTCTTGGAAGTCGGGTCTGTCAAATCAATGGCTTTCTGCCAGGTATAACTGCCCGACACATCGGCTCTGAATCCACTTCCCAACGGAATTCCCATAGAAAGTGTGACATCCGCCCCCCACACATGCGCTTTCCCATAATTAGCCATCTTCCATACATAAGTAGAAGGAAAAGCCACAATCTTGTCTGTCACCTGATTAAAATACACATCGCCTGTAAACGTCAGGTAATCCCAGATTCCATTCTTTTTCGCCCCCCATGTCACGCCGACATTATACTCCTTGGCTTTTTCCGGACGAAGGGAACGGTTTCCCAGCCGATAATAGTACAAGTCATTGAAGGTAGGCGTACGGAATGTACTTTTATACATCGCACGCAAAAAGAATTCCTGCTCGCTGAAAGGCTTCCAGTTCACAGAGACTGAAGGAGACAGTTTCTTCAAATCCGCTGGTTTTTCTCCACTCTCTACATGCTCATTGAGGTAGGTATTGACTAAGGAAGCATCCATCTGCACGCTCCCCCATTGATAACGGGCATGCAAGGCTGTCAGCGAAGTCAGACGGGTAGGAAACGGACAATCCGGCAAATTACTGTCGAGGGTATTCACCGCCAAGTCCTGTGCCAATGACAAGGAAAAGCCTGTGAAGGGCTGATACAAAACGGCTCCCGATGCATAATATTCATGCTGGGTGTAATGGTCGGTAGACACACCTCCCTCATACTGTGCTCCCTTATCCTGGTATTTGTTCCACGCATAATTGTATTTCGCCTGCACCTGCAACGACCATTTCTCGGAAATCTTGTCCTGATACTTGGCCTGCACAAACGCATTCTTGTCCCACAAGCGTTCATTCGAAACCGGGTTATAGAGAATCACAGCCCCCGGAAGCCCTCGTTCCGACTGGTAATAATAAGCCTTGACACTCAGTTTCTGATTCTCCTGGAAGTCATGAAACAGATTCCATTCCGTGTGCCAGGAATTCACCTCTGAATTATTTCTTTTTTCTGTCTGCGTATATTTCCCGTTTTTCAACAGAAAAGGATATTGTCCGTCCGACCGTAAATAATCCCCGTCGACCGACAACACCGTCCGTTCACCCAACTGCTGTCCATAGCGAAAATAAGGATTGACCAGCCCAAAAGAGCCTCCCTTTGCCTGAAACAGCAGCTGCCATTTCCGGTCGCCCAGAAACTCCGGACGCGAAGTCTCTATGTTCAATACACCAGCCGACGCATACAACCGGGCCGACTGAAGCATATCTTCATTCTGCCCTACGCTCAACGACAAAGACTGTACATTATCCAATGAAAAGCGACCGATATCTATCTGTCCCGCCTGACAGTTACTGACAGCCACCCCATCGTAGCTGATGGCCGTATGAGCCGCTCCCATGTTACGGACAGAAACCGTTTTCAATCCTCCCGTACCCCCGTAATCACGCACATCCGTACCGGCAAAACGACGAACCGCATCAGCCATGTTCTGGATTCCCAAATCATCCATCATGTCTTTTCCCAGACGTTGTACCGGAACTACGGAGGAGATTTTGTTCGCCGACCTCCGCACGCTCACCGTCACATCCGGAATCTGATGCACTTTTCCCGTAATGCTGTCCGAATCGGCCTGCTGTGCAAAAACACTCCCCACGCCTGCAAGGATACACAGACACACGACTATAAAAAAGCGATACCCGACCCTGAAAGCCGGTTCTTTCCATCTTTTCATTTAAATTTTTAATTGTAATTCTACATTACGCACGTTCTTGCCATCCTTTCCTCGAGAATGCAAGCATGACTTCGTTTTGCAGGTCTTCTGACTTACTCCCGTTTGTCTTGCCTTCCCATCTTTCATTGAAAGACAGTGCCCTTGTAGTCGGTAGACAAACGTCGAAACGCTGGAGTTCACAGCAGCGGGACTGTTCGGGACTTTCACCCGATTCCCTTTTCATCCGCGATTTCGCCGAACGGAAATCCAAACGGAACAAAACATTGCAAATATACGGTTTTCCTGAAAAAACAGAGATAAATTCCTACAAAATTATCGTATGTCCCATCGACAAGCACCACGGATGCCTAAGCAACTTGCTCATACAGCATGTATCCATTCCCATCCACTGTAAGACTTTCCCCTTACACATTCTTTGAAACTCTCCCACATATTCTTCAAAATTCTCCCACAAATTCTCTGTCCCACTGTTTGGTTTTTATATTTCACACTGTGAAATACATATCCCACACTGTGGTTTTTATATTCCACAGTGTGGGACAGAGAATTTACAAGGCTACTTTCACTTTTACGCAAGGATATCTGACAAAATGCGACGGATGAAACTTCATAAAAAAATGCACAAAAATTTTCATGAAAAGCCCTTATCCCCAAAACATTTTCTTACCTTCGGGCATTTAATATTTACACAAACCTTTACTTTTATTCTTTTTTTAATCACTAGGGCATTATGATTTTTACGGCAGAAAACATTTTGATGATTGGGTCAATCCTTATTTTTTCCAGTATTCTTATCAGCAAGACCGGATACCGGTTTGGAATCCCTACCCTCTTACTCTTTCTTGTAGTGGGAATGCTTTTCGGAAGCGACGGACTGGGATTGCAGTTCAACAGTGCCTCGGATGCACAGTTTATCGGCATGATGGCATTGAGCATCATCCTTTTTTCCGGAGGTATGGACACGAAATACAGCGACATCAAACCGGTACTCACCCCGGGAATCGTTCTGTCGACCGCCGGCGTCCTGCTCACCACCTTGCTGACTGGTGTATTCATCTTTTATATTTCTGACTGGAACCAGACCAACATCGAGCTGACATTGCTCACGTCTCTGCTGCTGGCTGCCACCATGTCGTCTACCGACTCGGCATCTGTGTTCAACCTGCTCCGTTCGCAGCGGATGAACCTGAAGCAGCATCTTCGCCCGATGCTGGAACTGGAAAGTGGTAGTAACGACCCGATGGCCTACATGCTGACCATCGTACTGATACAAGTCATCTCCAGCGGAAGCCATCCCGACTTTCTGCTTATCACGAAAGATTTGCTCGTACAGTTCTTTTTCGGAGGGGTCATCGGTTATGCCATGGGACGCTTCAGCGTATGGCTCATCAACCGCATCAACCTGTCGAACAGCTCTCTCTACTCCATCCTTCTGCTCAGTCTGGTATTCATCACCTTTACCATTACCGACCAGCTGAAGGGAAATGCCTACCTGGCCGTGTACATCATGGGTGTGATTCTGGGAAACACCAAACTGGCTTTCCGGAAAGAAATCAACACCTTCATGAGCGGACTGACCTGGCTCTTCCAAATTATCATGTTCCTCACCTTGGGATTGCTGGTCAACCCGCACGAAATGCTCGACCTAGCCGCAGTGGCCTTGCTGATTGGTGTCTTCATGATTATTGTGGCACGTCCGCTCAGCGTATTCCTCTGCTTGCTTCCTTTCCGGAATATCACCGCCAAAGGCAAGCTGTTTGTCTCATGGGTCGGGCTGAGAGGGGCTACTCCCATCATTTTTGCCACCTACCCCGTACTGGCCCAGATTGAAGGCTCCCAGCAGCTGTTCAACATTGTCTTTTTCATCACCCTCCTGTCATTGGTGGTTCAAGGAATGACCATCACAAAGGCCGCCAAACTGCTCCACTTGGACTTGCCGGCTCCCAAGGAAGGCAATGAATTTGGAGTAGAACTTCCGGACGAAATCGACACCCGCCTGAACGACCTTACCCTGACATCGGAAATGCTGGCCACCCAGAACAAACTGGCCGATATGCAAATTCCCAAAGGCACACTGGTGATGCTGGTGAAACGCGGCAGTGAGTTTCTCATCCCCAACGGGCAAATGGAACTGAAACCGGGAGACAAACTGCTGCTCATTTCCGAAAACAAACACAAGCCGGCTGATTAATCCTCAGCCAGCTTGCGTTTCAAGTATTCATAAAAGTCATATTGTGCCCGCACATCGTCATTCCCCGGTTTCCGCTTAAAGACATTCTGCAAATGATTGTCCACCCAGCAGGCCTTCCGGTTGGCCGAAAGCTGCAGGTTCAGCATGTCGATCAATTCCTGCCGGAGCTTCCCGTCCAGAATGGGAGTGACCGCCTCGATGCGGCGATACAAATTGCGGCGCATCCAGTCGGGTGAACCGATAAATATTTTCGGGTCGCCCCCGTTGCCGAAATACCACACACGGGCATGCTCCAGAAACGTATCTACAATACGGGTGACCCGAATATTCCGACTGAACGACTCTCCGGGCACCAGGCAACAAATTCCTCGTACAATCAAATCAATCTGTACTCCCGCCTCACTGGCCCGATACAGTTCGTCAATCATGGCTGTATCCTGCAAGGCATTCATCTTCAGAATGATTCGTCCCGTCTTTCCTTTACGCGCCAAATCGATTTCTTTTTGAATCAATCGCTTGAGTTCCGGCAACAAGTTGAAGCGGGCTATCAGCAGACGTTTGAAATGAGGTTCCTTCACCTCTTTTCTCAACACACGGAACAAGGTATACATGTCTTCCACAATCTGCTTGTTGCAGGTATACAAAGCAATATCCGCATAAATTTTCGCGGTCTTCTCGTTGAAGTTCCCCGTACTGACATACGCATAGCTTCGCAAACGTTCTCCCTTGTCGTTCTCCCGAAGCACCAACGCCACCTTCGCGTGAACTTTCAACCCCGGAATACTGAAAATGATGTCAATCCCCGCCTTCCGCATCAGCTCTGCGGTCGCCAGATTATTCTCTTCATCAAAACGGGCCTTCAGTTCCACGAACACCGTGACATGCTTCCCGTTCCGGGCGGCTGCAATCAAGGCATTGATTACCTCCGAATGTTCTGCCACCCGATACTGCGTAATCATAATTTCTCGACAGAACGGGTCACGTACGGCCTCATACAGAAAACGGATGAAATGCTCAAAGCTGTGATACGGGTAATAGAGCAGCATGTCGCGTTTGGTGATTCGCCGATACATGAAATGCTTTTCGTTCATCCCCGGCAAACACATCGGCTGCGGCTTGACCATCTGTGGGATAGCCGGATTCGGGTTCGGCAGGAACGACAGGTTTTCCAGATTCAAATGCTTGTCGCCCGGCACGAGTTCCTCCCGGTTGATGCCCAGCGCTTCCACCAGCGCATCCAGAAACTCCGCCGGCATCTTCCGGTCGTACACAAAACGACAGATGGCCCCAATCTTCCGTTTCTTCACTTTCTCCTTCAGTTTCTCCACCATGTTTTCTGCCGGCACATCATCCACAAACACATCGGCATCCCGCGAAATCTTGCAACAATAGCTGCACTCCACCTCATACCCTACAAACATTTCCGGCAAATTCGCCTTGATGATATCTTCCAGAAACATCAGATAATAATTTCCGTCATGGAAAGGCAATTCCACAAAACGGGGCACTTTGCTATACGGCATCTTGATGAGGTAGTAATCCGACTTGTCTGCGCCGGGTTTCCGGACTTTCACCGCCAGATACAGCCGCTTGTCGCGTAAGAAGAAACGTACGTTTCCCGGTTCCATCTTCATCGGCTGGAGATAAGGAAAGACTTCTTCCATGAAAAAACGGTGTACAAACTCCTTGTGGAAGTCCTCTACCTCGCTCTTACTCTGATAAAAGATGACATGGTTCCGCCGCAACTCAGGAAGTATCTTCTGCTCATAAATGCGCACCCGGTCCTCCAGCTGGTGGTTCACCACCTCCGTAATGCGCCGAATCAGGTCATGCGCCTCCTCTACCGTCATGTCCTCACTCCTTCCTCCAGAAGCTACCGCCTTGTGTTCCGCCACACGCACTTGGTAGAACTCTTCCAAATTGGACGAATAAATCGAAATGAAATTGATTCTTTCATACAAAGGGAGGCTGTCATCGTCAGCTTCCAGCAACACACGATAGTTGAACGCGAGCCAGCTGATGTCGCGATTGAAATATTTATAGTGGCTTTCCATAATAGAATTCTTCAAGGTTTGGTCAAATGTACTATCTTTGTCGGACAAAAACAACAGAAAAATGAAAAGAATAGGACTTCTGTCCGATACCCATGGCTATTGGGACGAACGTTACCTGAAATATTTTGACACCTGCGATGAAATATGGCATGCCGGAGACATCGGCTCACAAGAAGTGGCCGACCGGTTGGCCGCCTTCCGTCCTCTCCGGGCCGTATATGGAAATATCGACGGTCAGGACATGCGTCTCCGCTTTCCGGAAATCAACCGCTTCCAACTAGAAGGAGCCGACGTACTGATGAAACATATTGGGGGATATCCGGGGAAGTACGACCCTTCTGTCCGGCAGATCCTCGCCACACAGCCTCCACAACTGTTTATCAGCGGACATTCCCACATTCTGAAAGTAAAATATGACCCTCGCCTACACCTGCTGCACATCAATCCGGGGGCCGCCGGGAAATATGGTTTCCATAAGGTACGCACCTTGGTACGCTTCTCCATCACAGAGGGAAATTTCTCTAATCTGGAAGTGATAGAATTGAATGATTAAAGCCCAAAAATCTTGTTGCATTCAAAAATCTTTCCGAAATTTGCAACAAAAATAGAAACCATATATGAAAACATATTTAGTTACGGGAGCTGCCGGATTCATTGGGGCAAATTACATAAAGTACATCCTGGCCAAGCACGACGACATCAAAGTAATCATTTTGGATGCTTTGACATACGCTGGAAACCTGGAAACCATTTCATCCGACATCGACAACGAACGCTGTTTCTTCGTAAAAGGCAACATCTGTGACCGCGATCTGGCCGACCGATTGTTTGCAGAGTACAAATTTGACTACATCGTAAATTTTGCCGCCGAGAGTCACGTAGACCGCAGTATCGAAAATCCACAACTCTTTCTACAGACAAACATTCTGGGTACACAAAACCTGCTGGATGCCGCCCGCCGTGCATGGGTGACTGGAAAAGATGAAAACGGTTATCCTACTTGGAGAAAAGGGGTTCGTTTCCACCAAGTTTCGACCGACGAAGTATATGGTTCCTTAGGACCAGAAGGTTATTTCACAGAAGAAACACCTCTCTGTCCACATAGCCCGTACAGTGCCTCTAAAACGAGTGCCGATTTAATCGTCATGGCCTATCGGGACACCTACAAAATGCCAGTAACCATCAGCCGCTGTTCCAATAACTACGGCCCGTATCATTTCCCGGAAAAGCTGATTCCGCTGATCATCAAGAACATTCTGGAGGGTAAAAGACTCCCTGTATATGGCAACGGTACCAACGTACGCGACTGGCTGTACGTGGAAGATCACTGCAAAGCCATCGACATGATCATCAACCAGGGAAAAGACGGTGAGATTTACAACGTAGGCGGACACAACGAAAAACAGAACATTGAAATCGTCAAACTGACCATCGCCACCATTCATCGGATAATGACCGAGCAACCCGAGTATCGGAACGTGCTCAAAAAGAAAGAAATGACTGCCGACGGACAAATCAGCATTGACTGGATCAACGATTCACTGATTACCTTTGTCAAGGACCGGTTAGGACACGACCAACGTTATGCCATCGACCCTACCAAGATTACCCGCGAATTGGGATGGACACCCGAAACCAAGTTTGAGGATGGTATCATCAAAACCATCAAATGGTATCTCGACCATCAGGCATGGGTAAAGAATGTCACCAGCGGAGAGTACCAGAATTACTACGACAACATGTACAAGAATCGCTAAAAAGCAATTTCTTTATTACTTCATAGAATGTCATTCCGGAAAGCAGTTTCCAGAATGACATTTTTCATTTCCACTCATTTGTTTTCATTTTATCTATCCATACAAATAAAATAAAATCATTTTGATAAGTTATTTCATATTTCGCTTGCATATTTACGAAATACACCTATCTTTGCAAGCAAAACAAACAATTAAAGAAATAAACAAATGAGTTACCTTATAAAACCTGTCGGCTACAAGCCGTTGCTTGACATGAAGCAAACCGAACTGGGTATCAAGCAGATTAAAGAATTTTTCCAGCAGAACCTTTCTTCCGAACTTCGCTTGCGGCGTGTAACCGCTCCTTTGTTCGTCCTAAAAGGAATGGGTATCAACGACGACTTGAACGGTACGGAACGTCCGGTCACCTTCCCGATAAAAGACTTGGGCGACCAGCAGGCGGAAGTAGTTCATTCACTGGCCAAATGGAAACGACTGACCCTGGCCGACTACCAGATCGAACCGGGTTACGGTATCTATACCGACATGAACGCGATTCGTGCCGACGAGGAACTGGGTAACATCCACTCCCTGTATGTGGACCAATGGGACTGGGAACGGGTCATCACGCCGGAACAGCGGACAGTAGATTTCCTGAAAAGCATCGTGACCCGCATCTATGCGGCCATGCGACGCACGGAATACATGATTTGTGAAATGTATCCGCAAATCAAATCCTTCCTGCCACACGACGTGCATTTCATCCACTCGGAAGATTTGCTGCAGATGTATCCTGACAAGACCGCTAAAGAACGTGAGAACCTGATTACCGAACGTTTCGGGGCCGTATTCATCATCGGTATCGGCAACAAGCTGAGCAACGGACAACCGCACGACCTGCGTGCTCCCGACTACGACGACTACACCACCATCGACCCGAAGACCGGACTGCCGGGATTGAACGGAGACTTGCTGGTATGGAATGAAGTACTGCAGCGCGCCTTTGAAATTTCTTCCATGGGTATCCGTGTGGACAAAGCCGCCATGCTCAAGCAGCTGGAACTGGCCGGAAAAGAGGAGCGCACCAAACTTTATTTCCACCAGCGTTTGCTGAACGATACATTGCCGCTCACCATCGGAGGAGGTATCGGACAGTCACGTTTGTGCATGCTCTACCTGAAGAAAGGCCATATCGGAGAAATACAAGCCAGCATCTGGCCGGAAGAAATGCGCAAAGAATGCGCGGAACTGGGCATGCAGCTCATCTGAAACAAACACACACTATTATAACCATCCCCTTGTTTCCACTCCACGGAGAGCAGAAGCAAGGGGATTCATTTTTCTAGAAAAGCCGTACAACCCGGTTCTACCAATTGATGGGTGTCTCACCATGAGCCACCAGATACTCGTTGGTACGGCTGAAATGCTTGTTGCCAAAGAATCCATTGTAGGCCGACAAAGGCGAAGGATGTACGGAAGTCAACACCAGATGCTTGTTGCGGTCAATAAAAGCTCCCTTCTTCTGGGCATAAGAACCCCACAAGATGAACACCAGATGTTCTTTCTGCTCGGCCAGTACCCGAATGGCCGCATCCGTAAACTCTTCCCACCCTTTCCGCTGATGGGAACCTGCCTGATGTGCCCGTACCGTCAAGGTAGCGTTCAACAGCAGTACCCCCTGCTCTGCCCACCGGGTCAGATTCCCGCTCGCAGGCATCGGAGTGCCCAAATCGTCATGAATCTCCTTGAATATATTCTGCAAAGAAGGCGGGAACGGTACCCCATCATTCACCGAGAAGCACAGTCCATGCGCCTGCCCCGGTCCGTGATACGGGTCCTGACCGATAATCACCACCTTCACCTTATCAAAAGGGCAAAGATTGAACGCATTGAAAATCAGCCGTCCGGGAGGATATACCGTGGTCTGCTTGTATTCCTGACGGACAAAATCCGTCAGCCGGACAAAATAATCCTTTTCAAACTCCGGGGCCAACGCCTTTTTCCATCCTTCTTCTATCTGTACATTCATACTATCTTGATTAAATGATTAATCCCAAAGATTCAACTTGTTTTTCTTCGCTTCTTCCAGTGACACCGTCTTCACCACTTTCTGCTTGTTCTTGTCGCGCAAGGCCTGATATTCCTCGTTCAACGCCTCCACAAAAGCCGGACGCTGTTCCGGATTCAGCAGTCTGGCAGCCACCAGCGCATTCTGCGAAGCATCCTTCATGTACACCACCGGCGCGTGATATACGGGCGCAATCTTCAAAGCCGTGTGCAATTTCGAGGTCGTTGCCCCTCCAATCATCACCGGCACATCCACTCCCGCACGCTGCAGTTCCGTCACCACATGCACCATTTCCTCCAATGAAGGCGTAATCAGTCCGCTCAACCCTACGATATCCACTTTTTCCCGGATGGCCGTCTCCACAATTTTTTCTGCCGGTACCATCACGCCCAAGTCGATAATCTCATAGTTGTTGCACGCCATGACCACCGACACGATGTTCTTCCCAATATCGTGCACGTCGCCCTTCACCGTGGCCACCAGTACCTTTCCGGCGCTTCGGGCCCCTTCTTCCTTTTCTGCCTCGATGTAAGGCTGGAGAATGGCTACGGCCTTCTTCATGGTCCGTGCCGTCTTGACCACCTGCGGCAAGAACATCTTACCCGAGCCGAACAAATCGCCCACATGGTTCATGCCTGCCATCAGCGGACCTTCAATGATGCTCACCGCATTCGGATAACGGGAAAGCGCTTCCTGCAAATCCTCTTCCAGGTAGTCCGAAAGCCCTTTCACTAGTGCATACTGCAACCGTTCTTCCACCGTGGTATCTTTACGCCACAGCAACTGAGCCTCATGTCCTTCCTGCGAAGCCGTTCCTTCCTTTTCCCGTTTCAATTGTTCCGCCGTTTCAATCAGCCGTTCCGCCGCATCGGGCCGGCGGTTCAGCACCACATCCTCAATCCGTTCCAGAATATCCTGCGGAATGTCCGTATAAAGCACGGAAGTGGCCGGATTCACAATGCCCATGTCCATACCCTGCTGAATGGCATGATAGAGGAACACCGCATGCATGGCCTCACGGATATAATTGTTGCCGCGGAAAGAGAACGACAAGTTGCTCACTCCTCCGCTCACATGTGCTCCCGGCAGATGCTTGCGTATCCATCCGGTAGCCTGAATGAAATCGACCGCGTAATTGTTGTGTTCTTCGATACCCGTAGCCACGGCCAGCACATTGGGGTCGAAGATAATATCGTGTGGATTAAATCCTACTTTGTCCACCAAGATATGATAAGCCCGTTCACAGACCTCAATCTTGCGGCTGAAGGTATCGGCCTGTCCCTTCTCGTCGAAAGCCATGACAATGACAGCCGCCCCGAGCTGCTTCACCTCGCGGGCATGTGCCACAAACACATCCTCCCCTTCCTTCAAGGAGATAGAGTTGACAATGCATTTACCCTGCACACACTTCAGCCCCGCACGAATCACTTCCCACTTGGAAGAGTCAATCATAAGAGGTACACGGGCAATTTCCGGTTCCGAAGCCACCAGGTTCAGGAAGGTAGTCATCTCTTCTGCCGCATCCAGCAGTCCGTCGTCCATATTGACATCGAGAATCAATGCCCCATCTTCCACCTGCTTGCGGGCGATGGACAAAGCCTCCTCGTATTTCTTCTCGTTGATGAGCCGGAGGAACTTCCGCGAACCTGCCACGTTGCAGCGTTCCCCCACATTCACGAAATTGATTTCGGGTGACACTTCCAGCAGTTCCAGTCCCGACAGCCACATATACTTGTGCGGCTGCACCGGCACACGAGGCTGCACCCCCCGAATCAAATCCTGATATTTGGCGATATATTTTTCCGTGGTACCACAACATCCACCAATGATGTTGACCAGTCCTTCGTCGATATATTCCTTCACTTCGGCCGCCATGTCTTCCGGCGTCTGGTCATACTGTCCCAGCGTGTTCGGCAGTCCGGCATTCGGATACGCACTGACATAATAAGGTGCACGGGCAGCCAGTCTTTCCAGGAAAGGCTTCAACTGACGGGCCCCGAACGAACAGTTCAGTCCAATAGAGAAAATATCCGCATGTTCCACTGAAGCCAGAAACGCATCCAGTGTCTGTCCCGACAACGTACGTCCACCCACATCCGATACGGTAACCGACAGCATCAGAGGCACCTTCCGACCCGTTTTCTCCATCGAAAGTTCCGCCGCCCGAATCGCCGCCTTGGCATTCAGCGTATCGAAAATGGTTTCAATGAGCAAGGCATCCACTCCGCCTTCCAGCAAGGCTTCCATCTGCTCGCAATAAGCCTCCTGCAATTCGTCGAAGGTCAATGCCCGGAAAGCCGGATTGTTCACATCCGGACTCATGGAACACGTCTTGTTGGTCGGCCCCACAGAACCCGCCACAAAACGAGGCTTCTCCGGATTCATTGCCGTAAACTCATCGGCTATCCGACGGGCCAGACGGGCGGCTGCCAGATTGATTTCCCGGCAATAAGCCTCCACGTGATAGTCGGCCATCGACACCGAAGTGGCATTAAACGTATTGGTTTCAATAATGTCGGCTCCCGCTTCAAGGTATTTCCGGTGAATGTCTTCTATCACCTCCGGACGCGTGAGGCACAGCAGGTCGTTGTTTCCTTTCAGCTGTCCCTTTGCCTCCTTGAAACGTTCCCCACGGAAATCCGCTTCCGAGAGATTATATTGCTGTATCATCGTACCCATTGCCCCGTCGAGCACCAGGATACGTTCCCGTATCAGTTGTTGTATTGTTTTTGTCTGCATAGGCATGCCTACCCTTTAATCGTTTGGTTTAGCGTTTGAACATGCGGTCCATCATCCGCCGGTCTTCTTTCTCTTTCAATGTCTGACGTTTGTCATACTGTTTCTTACCCTTGGCCAGCGCAATGACCACCTTGGCCAGTCCACGCTCGTTGATATACATGCGGGTAGGCACAATGGTAAAGCCCGGCTCCTCGGAAGTGCGCTGCAGTTTGCGCAGTTCCTTCTTGGTCAGCAGCAGCTTACGGTCGCGCCGCGCCGTATGATTGTTGTACGAACCGTAAAAATACTCGGCAATGTGCATGTTCTTCACCCACAGTTCCCCACGGGAGAAGAAGCAGAACGTATCTACCAGACTCGCCTTTCCCTGCCGGATGGACTTGATTTCCGTACCGGTCAGCACGATTCCTGCGGTGTACGTATCGATGAATTCATAATCGAACGATGCCCGCTTGTTCTTGATATTAATATTATTCGCAACTGGTCTCATCAATTCAAAATTACAGACAATTTATTAAACACAGATTCTATCACTATCGGAGAAAGCAGAATCAAGATGGAAGCTACCACCGTATACGACGTCAGCTTGCTTTCCGCAATACCTAAAAAGCGCCGTGCTCCTTCAAACACAACCAACACCGTATACAACTGCAATATCCAGTGCAGGATTTCAATGGAAACCAGTCCGTTCACTATGTCAAGCACAAACAAGACTGTCATGGAATACCCTACGAATACCTGCAACTTATCTTTCGGAAGATATTTGTCAAACCACCTCCAACTGATTTTGTCGAGCAGGTATGCAGCCAGGAAAAAACCTCCAAACAAGGCCACGGCTACGGCACAGCAACGAGTCAGTGCCCATTGAAAAAATTCCGTACTGACATCACGTCCGATAAAGGTTCCAATAAATTCCGACAAACCGCACAATCCTATCAACGGATAAACATATTCTGACATCATTCGGTTTCCTTCTCCTTCGGATGCCTCTTTTTCCCAAAAACGTCCGGGCGAAGAAAGCAAAAATGCCATTTTATGAAACAATTCTTTATAATTCATTCTTAATTCTTTTCATTATGCGACGAAACGAAATGCAAATTTACAAAAAAGAATGAGATATGAGAAAGAGCCGAATATCTTTTCAAGCTATTTAAATATCCCCTAAAAACAGATTCTACATTTCATTGAACTTTTTCCACCTCTATTTGTTCTCTATACAATAACAAGAATATTTACTCACTAGCCCTAAACGAAAATCCTAGTTAAGAAAACTTATACTAAAGCCATTATACCTGAACAAACTATTCCTCCCCTATCAAAAGAATCACAACTTCAATAAATCTTCACACACAATCGTCCTACCAGCGAGTAAATTTCCCTCCCTATAATAAAACAAAATTCATTCACTATACTTAAGTAAACACCATGAAAACAAACCAGATTTTACGACTGATACTTCTCAGTATCATTTTTCCCCTATCCGCATGTTCAGTCTCTCACACATCTGACGGAACTTATGAAGGCATACTGCCAGCTGCAGACTGCCCCGGCATCTATGTCATGCTGACCATCGACGGGAACAAATACGAACTGCTGGAGAAGTACCTTACACTGCCGGAAACATTTGTAACCTATGGAGAAATCAAACGGCAAGGACAAACACTTCAACTGGACAATCAAATGGAATTTACATGTGATTCCAATCACCTGTCGTACAAAGATATGAGTTTAAGACAAATTTCTACCCAAAAATCACTACCGGAAATTTTCATCTCACAGTCACTTAAGGAGAACCAAACCGGAGAGGATGCCCTTCTTAAAGTATACAGCCGGAAAGGAAAACAGTTTGCTGATTTGTATTTCAGAGACAACAAATACAGCTTGGAAGAGAGTTCACAAAATGACTCTACAAAAGAATACACCGATACGAAAAAGGCCATCAAACTTTCTATACCGGTGTCGCGGTCTTCCTCATTACAAGAACTGACTTTCAAAAATGATACTGCTGCATACACCTTTACCTCATTGACACCTTGCAACAATATCTATCGCATTACTGAAAAGGAGGAACACGTTCTGCCGGCCGTACTGGACGTCATCTATTACAATGACGGACAACAGGCCTTTGTAAAACTACTCCATTCCACACTTTCATATTGTTACACGCTGCCTCAAACAGAAGCTTCAGCCAAGACGGCAATCTATACAGACGGACAAACGGAATGGCAACTTCTGAATCATCGCAATGCGGTATTGATTATCAACCATCAGAAATATGAATACATGGAAGAGTGATAAAAATAAAAAATAAAAAAATAAAAATAATCAATCTAAATTATACTGACTATGATACAAATCATGCTTGAATACCTAACCGTAAGCATCGTCTGCTTTTTCCTTGCCCTCATATTCATTTATCGAGCTCCCACAGATATTGAACTTTGGGGAAAAGAAACAGACTGATTCCGTGAGAGAAACCGACTCATTTCATGAAATGTCCCCAACCGTTTTATTTGAACTTTGGGGACAATTTCATTTAGCAAATTGACATACGTTTAATATAAGTGAATGAACATTTCCGTGTGGAAAGTTGGAAAGAATAAAAACAAAGGATTCTTTACCACAAAGCAGCAAAAAATCATTTTTACTTATTCCCATCTCAATTCCTGGAAGAGTGAAAATATGGTTTACACTTCCTAAAAGCCCCTCCATTCAGCTGTTTTTACTGATTGTCCATATTCAACCGCGACATTTCCGTCTCAGCTGCACTCTGATTCTTCATCTTCTTTTCCGTACGGAAGCGATAAGTAATCGTGAAACCGACTTTTCGGGTTTCCTCCTTTCCGACAGTGTACATGATAATATCATGCAGACGGGCTGAAGCACGCGTATTGTTCTTATTGAATATGTCGTAAGCATCCAGTGAAAGTTGAAGCTTGTCTTTCAAGAACGATTTCTTCAAACTCAGGTTGAAGGAGGTATAACTCTTTGCTTCGTACAACTGATAATAGCCTCTGGAACCATAATTAAAATCAGCAGACAACAGAAATCCGGAAGGGAGTGTGAAACTGTTGTTGAAGTTCAGCATCCACAGCGGCCGGCCGGCTTTTAGGACACTTTCGTTCGGCCCCGGATAACTGAAGAAGGTCTTCATGCAGGTCAGCGTAAGCGAGGGCATCCACCACTTCACTGGATATTGTATATTTACCATACCTGTCAGATTATGCA
>ERZ827496.501-NODE-501-length-54988-cov-4.798263_pt1 | contig 54988 bp, 46 predicted proteins | sample MGYA00519769_ERZ827496 | MGnify/ENA primary metagenome ERZ827496 (study PRJEB31778, sample SAMEA3449327) | human gut metagenome | biome: human gut; feature: human-associated habitat; material: faeces | place: United Kingdom | collected 2010/2012 ...
AAAAGACAGAACGGCAATATGCAGACGAGCTTGGCGTGTACCGCAATGCTGTTCACGTTCGGAAAATGAAGGTCCTCAAAAAGCTCAAGTCTTTGTTGGAAGGCTTTATAGAGCAGCCTTGATTATCTCAAAGAGCCTATAAATACGGGCAAATCCCTGACCTGGCTACCCCTGCCGGGCCGGGGATTTTGCTTGTTGGGCATATCCCCAAACCCCTGTTTTCTTTCCGTGTTTACAATTACCATGTTTCAAAAATCTGCTTACGCTGGTATAATCAAAGAAATAGCTGATTATGCGTTAAAAAGAGGCACCGCAATGGTTCGTTGCGGCGGTTCCAGCTTGTGTTGGTAGAAATGAAACGCCTTATTTGCTATGATTTTTTCAAAATCAAATAGCAGGAGGAAACGACACTATGACCCTCGGAGAGAAAATACAAAAATTAAGAAAGCAGCGGGGACTTTCGCAAGAGGCACTCGCTGAAAAGGTAACGGTTACACGGCAGACGATTTCAAAATGGGAATTGGGACAATCGCTCCCTGATTTGGATTTTATAGCCCAGCTTAGCGACATTTTCAATGTATCCTCAGACTATCTTATTAAAGATGAAATGACCGAACCAAACGAGTTGCCATATAAGAAACGTAATTATCGTTTATCTGAAAGAGGCAAGCGCATTATTTTGGTAATCGTTTCTGCGGCAGCATTGATTGCTGGCTGTGTATGCCTGATTTGTGACTACTTTACTTCGGACAGGTTATCATGGTCATTGATTGCCGCTGTTTCAATCATAGCTGCATGGCTTATGATACTTCCAAGTTTGATTTCCAGAACAAAGATCGTTTTGAAAACCTTAGTTGTAGTCAGTGCCATCCCTATTCCACTACTGGCAATATTGTCCTTGCTATTGAATAAGTCAGTTATATTCACTTTGGGTATTTGCATAACACTGATTGCGATTGCCGCTATCTGGATAATATACGGCATTTTCCGCAAGTGTGCGAAAAATTTGTGGCGGGCATTTGGTTTTGCCCTGCTGGTTTTGATACCAGTACCGATTGCAATTACCCATATTTCAGCTTGCTTTTTGCCACAAGTCCAATTTGATTTTACATCTGATATATTCAACAGCGGAATCACTCTTGCGCTTTCTCTTGTATGCTTTGGGGTAGATTATTTGCATTATCATAAGAAAGGGGATGCCTCAGACAAAAAATGAAAACAGTTCTTTTACACGGATTGGGACAAACAGCACAAGACTGGAAAGAGGTAGTCCGTCAACTTTCGACTTCCCGTGTTGAGTGCCCGGAGCTTTTTTCTGCAACGGGGGATGAAATATCTTACTTTCGGATTTTGGCTAATCTGGAACGGCAGTATTCTAATGTAACAGAGCCGCTTCGTATCTGTGGCCTCTCGTTAGGGGCGCTACTTGCCCTCGATTTCGCTATTCGTCATGAGGATAAAGTAGCATCGCTGGTCTTAATCGGCGCACAATACAAAGTACCAACATTCCTGATAGATTTTCAAAATTTCTTGTTTCGCTGTATGCCCAGCAAGAATTTTGATAGCATGGGATTATCAAAAAGCGATACGATTAAGCTGTCACACTCGATGCGGTCATTAGATTTCACTTCACGATTAAACAGGGTTACTTGTCCTGTCACTATTTTATGCGGCGAAAAAGATAGCGCCAATATAAAAGCATCGAAAAAGTTAGATGAGCTACTTCCCTATGCAACTTTGCAAATTGTCCCCGGTGCAGGCCATGAAATTAACAAAGATGCACCAGAAGCGATTGCTGCCATACTTAATATGTAAGTAGCATTTTAGACAACTAAACAATTTGCCGCCCATCGGTGGCACCACCAAGCAGGAAATCTTTGAAAGGTTTCCTGCTTGTCTTACGCCATTTTTCGGAAATGAGGGCTGCCGATGGTCAGTCTTAGGGACATGGAAACGGAATATCAAAACGAACTGCGAAATGGCATTGCATAACTGGCACTCTGGCGTGTACAGCAATGTTGTTCATGTTCGGAAAATGATGGCCCTCAAGAAAATAAAAAAAATTTGGAATAATCGTTGTGCAACCTCTCACCCTCAACGGCAAATAGGGTGAGAGGTTCTTTTTATGGCCTCACGGAACCTTGAAAACTGCATACCCATTCATCAAGCACATTCCCGCTGCTTTGGCGAAAGCCAAAGCCCAGGTAGCGGCTGCGCGGCGATCTGCCGGGAGAAAACAACGAGACACCACCGAAAAAAGAAATTGTAGGTCTTTGGTTTGTTCTTCCCAGCAAGGAGCGAGAAACAGCAGGCTTCCAGTACCGGGCGGCTCCCGGTACGGCCATGACCAGCAGCGGAGCGATACTCCCGTCCAGCCTAACGTCCGAGCGTTGAAGCGGTTTGCCGCCGTGATCCGTCGCAGGCAATGGGGGCGGTTGCGTGAGAACCACGCGAGGGGTGAGATTCCCCGTGGAGCTGGCAAGCCGCCAGCCGTTTGATGACTTCCCACCCGGTGCTTCGGGGCGTCGAGGACAAATAGGAGCACCTTTGAAATACGGGCCGTACAGCAGGACGGGCCAATGAAAACAAGAGGATTGTTTTATCTCTCCCCGGCCTTCATTCTGTTCTGCTGTCCGGCTCTACATAGGCGGCGTCTGTCGCCTGCATTTAAAAGGGAGGTCATAAAGCATGAACAGAACATATCATCGCGGCGATATGTACTATGCCGATTTGGGCCGGGGAATCGGCTCCGAGCAGGAAGGTTATCGCCCTGTCCTTATTATTCAGAACGATACTGGAAACAAGCACAGCCCCACGGTCATTGTGGCAGCCATATCCAGCAAAGTGGACGCCAAGGCCAAGCTGCCCACTCATTACCTTCTCAAAGCAGAGAACGGCCTGGAGCTGCCTTCTCTGGTGCTGATGGAGCAGCTCCGCACCATTGATAAAAGACGGCTGGAAACGTACATCGGACATCTGGAGGAACAGCATATCCGCCGGCTCAACCGCGCTCTGGCAGTCAGCGTGGGATTGATTGAAGAAACGCCGAAAAATTTAATCATGTGCCTTTGTCCGGCCTGTGCCAATAACTTCTACGGCACAGGCTCTTATTATTTGCGCCGGGTCCACCCTGGCCGGGTGGAAAAGGACATCTGCACCTACTGCGGCCAGCGGCCCGGTTTTGATTATGAAGTAGTAAAAAAGAAGGAAAGGAAGTGAAGATTGGATATGGAAAAGCTGATTACTCGTAAGGAGGCGGCAAAACTGTTGGGAATCAGCCTTGCCACCTTGGATGAAGCCAGAAACAGCGGTTTGATTTCCTATATTCAATATGTACCGAATGGGTGCGTATATTTCACTTCTGCCTACCTTCAGGAATATGTTGCTAAATGCACCTATCGGGCAAAACCTGTGGAAAAGAAAGCAACCTACCGAAATGTGCGAGGAAACAAATCGCACCTTTGAGCAAATCGTGCGGTTTTGGTAAAACAAAGATACAACACTGATTGCATTTGGAGGTAGAAAAATGGCAGCAAAAAGAAAACGAATTCCCAGGTACAGCAAAGTCCAGATAAATGGGCATGAGTATTACAAAACAGATATTGAGGACGCAGATGGCAAACGGGTGATTCTTTACGGAAAAACCCGCGAGGAAGTTTACGACAAGGAAATGGCAGCTCTTGAGCAAATCGACAACGCCACATTCCGGCGTAAATCCCCCACGGTCGCCGAGTATTGTGAAAAGTGGCTTCTGATGCAGTCCGTCCATATCCGTGCCACCACATTGATTGATTATACATCCAAGGTGCGGCGGCATATTATCAAGGAGCTGGGTGAGAAACGAATGGCTGATGTAACTCTGGATGACATCCAGGTTGCCCTTGTGCCAGTCTCTAAAAAGTCAGCTTCAGTCTATAAGTCCGTGGTAATCCTCTACAAGTCTATTTTCCGGGCGGCCAAGGAAAGCCATGTGATTGATACAAACCCGACGATATATCTTGAGGCAAAAGGCGGGGGCGTTCCGCAGGAGGAGCGGCAGGCTTTGACGGATGAACAGGTAGAACGGCTTTTGGACGCCATTCGCGGGTTGCCGCCCTATGTATTTGTGATGATCGGCCTGTATGCCGGGCTGCGGCGGGAAGAAATCCTTGCACTGCAATGGGATTCGGTATATCTGGATACAGATGCGCCGTATTTGACGGTCCGGCGGGCGTGGCACACGGAACATAACAGGCCGGTCATTCTCACAGAGTTAAAAACGAAGGCTGCGGAGCGGAATATCCCTCTCCCGGATCGTTTGGCAGAGTGCTTGAAAGCGGCAAAGAAAAAATCGACATCAGACTATGTAATTGCCAACCAGGATGGAGAGCCACTGTCTTATACGCAGTTTAAGCGTCTTTGGCAGTATATCGTGACACGGACAGCAAAACCGAGGATAGCACGCAAACTTGTGGACGGGAAATATGTGAAGTATGTGCTTTACCCGAAGCTGGGTGAAAAAGCACGGAACAATGGTCATGTGGTATATAGCCTGGATTTTGACGTTACGCCACACATGCTTCGTCATACCTACATCACAAATTTGATTCACGCTTCAGTAGACCCGAAAACAGTTCAATACTTGGCTGGCCATGAGAGCAGTAAGATCACGATGGACATTTATGCGAAGGTAAAGTACAACAAGCCGGAGCAACTGGCAGGAGTTTTAAGCGGAGCCTTTGCAGAATGGGATGGCGGTGAATACGAAGCGGCACAATAATTAGACGGAAAACGTACAAAGGGCGGGGAGTGTTCCCCGTCCTTTGCGTTTTCCAGAATCGCACCTTTGATAGAGCCATGGTTTTTCAGTATAAAGAAGGTATCGGCGCTGAAATACATATTAAATAGAAAGGAACTGAAATCATGGCGAAAAAACAAGAAAATGTTCCCCGGTATGGCACTACCATGCGGAGGGGGATTCAATATTACAGGACTCGGATCACCGATGCCGATGGAAAGAGGGTAGATTTGTATGCTGAAACCTGCGAGGAACTCCAGCTAAAGGAGATGGAGGCCCGACGCCAGGTAGAGGAGGCGGTTTTTCGCAGAAAACATCCAACAGTGGCAGAGTATTGTGAGAAGTGGCTGCTCATGCAGTCGGCAAAGGTATCTTCCGGCACGTTGAGAGGATATACCCAGACCATGAACAACTATATTGTCAAGCCTTTAGGCGATATGTATCTTGAGGATGTGACTGCAGACGATATTCGGCTTGCGATGATTCCATTGGCTTCAAAATCTGCTGGATTGTATAGTAAGGTAAATATGCTCCTAAAATGTGTCTTTTATTCTGCAGAGCGAAGCCAATTACTTGAATATAATCCCTGTGAGGGACTCTCGGCCAAAGGGGGAAAACCGGGGAAAAAGATAAATGCCTTGACGGATGAGCAAGTGAAGCTACTTTTAGATACTGTCCGAGGGCTTCCGCCCTATACCTTTATAATGATCGCTTTATATTCCGGCCTGCGGCGCGAAGAAATTTTGGGACTGCAATGGGACTGCGTATTTCTGGATGTTCCTACGCCGTACATCTCTGTACGGAGAGCATGGCGCTCAGAAAATAACAGGCCGGTGATTTCCACAACGCTGAAAACGAAGGCGGCCCGGAGAGATATTCCGATCCCAAAGTGTTTGACAGACTGCCTGCGGGAAGTGAAAGAGAAAACCAAATCGGAATATGTGATTGCTGACAGAAATGGACAGCCTCTTTCATCTTCGCAGTTCCAGCGGGTTTGGAAATATGTAACCGTCCGATCCACAAAACCGCATACCTATTATAAGTATGTAAATGGCCAGTGCGTGAAGTGTACGGTAACGCCCACCCCTGGCAGTCATCAGAAAAATAACCCGAAGTTAGTGTATGCCATTGACTTTGATGTAACCCCACATCAACTTCGTCACACCTATATTACTAACCTGCTGTATGCAGGCATTGACCCAAAAACTGTTCAATATCTTGCCGGGCATGAAAACAGTAAGACGACTATGGACATTTACGCGCAGGTGAAGTATAATAAACCGGAGGAACTTCTGAGTGTTGTAAATGCTGCATTTGCTCCATCTGTTGGTGTCTAAAATGCCCCCATTTTTATGATTAAATACTGGGGCAACATTTGAGGGCAGAGGCCAAAAAGCCCATAAAATCAAGGAAAACCGGCGCTAAACTGTACGCCAATACGGTCTCAAGGCTGCACGTCGTGCACCTCAGTTCTCCAAGAGATAAATCGTTTCTCTTCAAGCACTTGCGAAAGCGAGTGCTTTTCTTTTGCTGCGTACCGATTTCGATGTGCATTCAAGATTAACTTAACTTTAACGCGGTAGTATAATGATTTCGGGGAGGCGATATTATGGTCGAAGCGACTTTTCGCAAAAAAAGCAATCTGCATCTTTTTACTCTGCTGTTCGGCGCAGGAATAATAATACCGAGTATTGCAGCGCGTATAAGCGGAGCAGAGGCGGAAAACGGACTTAGCTTATTTATCTATGTCGGACTTGCTTTTCTCATTCTTTCATTAATACTTTCACAATTCAATAGAAAAGCATATCTCAAAATATGCGACGGACGCATAGAAGGCAGATTTCATTATTTCGGTCGTATCAACATCCCCGTCTCGGATATCAGATTTTCCTATGCACAGCTTAATAGTTTGACATTATTACTTGAAAACGGCAAAAGAATCGCAATTATGGGAATTTCAAATTCATCATTCATCTGCAATGCCATCATGCAAAGTATCGGTCATTTCACGGACGAGCCGCCCGAAAAGTGTAAAGATAGGCTGATGTATCTAAGAGCCGCAAGAAAGAAACATCTCATAAAATGCGGTACAGCCACCGCAATTATGTTTATCAATATTTTCATTGCTGCTATACTGACAGGTGGAAGAGATTTTGATGAATTCGGTAAATCAGATATATTGGTAATGTTTGTAATGGGACTTGCGGAAGCTGTCACGATATTTTTTGCATCCTATCACGCGCAAAAAAGCGGAAAGCTGATTCTCAATATACAAAACGCCGACTACGACCTCAGACGCGCTGTCATAAAGGCATCTCCTCTTCTGCCGGGAAATCCTATCGCAGTATATGCCGATGCCGAGTTCACATCCCGCATTACTTTGTTCGGATATCCCGACTGCACCTCTGTATATTTTTCGGAAGAATCATTCACACCCGACCGCACACTCAAAAAGAAATATATGTCCGAAATATACGAGGACACCGACCCGGAGCTGTCACTGCTTTTCGATGAATTGATAGATATATCCGATATATTCGGAATCAAAAAAGCATAACTTAATATTTTACGCAAAAAAGAACTGCCCGAGCCTCATCTTCGGACAGTTCTTTTCAATTACACAAGACCTTGTATCATGCTCTTTTTCCGCTTGCCTCGCCCTCGGCGATATCGCCGTCGAAGTCGAGCAGGTCTGAGAGGATATAGCTGCTGACGAACATTCCCTCCGGCGTGAGAAACACTCTGCCGTCCTCGCGCTTCATATATCCGCCCTTTTCGTACTGCGGGAGGCGAGAGCCGTAGAGCGCATCGAAATCGCGTCCGAACAGCTCGCGGAACTCGCCGAGGTCGATACCGTACGACGTGCGCAGGCGAAGCATAACATACTCGCCTATGCGGTCGTTCTGACCTATGGTATAGCGCTCATCGATAATATTATAACTGCGTTCGGGATGCTCCATCGCACTTATATACAGCTCTGTATCGCGGCGGAACGAGAAGCGGCAGGAGCCGAGATATGAGTGCGCTCCCGGTCCGAGACCGAGATATTCGCCGGGCTGCCAGTATCTGATATTATGCCGGCAGGCGTACCCCTCTCTGGCAAAGTTGCTTATCTCATACTGATCATAGCCGCGCGATGCGAGCAGATCTATCGAGTCGAAATACATATCTGCCACCGTATCGTCATCGGGCAGCGCGAGCCTATGGCGATTGCGCGCCATAGGCGTTCCGTCCTCGAGCTTGAGACAGTACAGCGATATATGCTCGGGATCGAGGTCGGTAACGGCATCGAGCGTATCGCGCAGGCTGTCCGGCGTTTGAAGCGGTATGCCGTACATTATATCAAGGTTGATATTATCAAAGCCCGCACGGCGTGCATCATTATAGCAAGCCACCGCGTCATTCCATGTATGTATGCGCGAAAGCTCATGCAGCTCCGCGTCCGATGCGGACTGAATACCTATCGAGAGGCGGTTCACCCCTGCCTTGCGGCATTTTTTCAGCTTTGATGTATCGGCGGTCGCGGGGTTGCACTCCATACTGACCTCCGCACTGCGCGAAACACTGAAATTCTCGTACACGCAGTCAAGCAGCGTCGTCAGCTGCTCTGTAGGCAGGACGGTGGGCGTTCCGCCGCCGATATAAACGCTGTCTATCTCTCTGCCGCGCAGAGACGGAGCGTAATCCTCCATATGCAGTGCCATAGCATTGACAAATCTCTCATAATCCGACTCGCCCGCATTCGAATAAAAGTCGCAGTAAGCGCACTTGCTCATACAGAACGGGATATGGAGATAAAGACCTATTTTGTTATCCATACTGTCACATCCTTTTGACACGGGCGAGATCATTCCTCGTCCATTTTCAATACCGCCATGAACGCCTCGGGCGTGACCTGGACCGAGCCGAGCTGGCGCATCTTCTTTTTGCCTTCCTTCTGCTTCTCGAGCAGCTTCTTCTTTCTCGTGATATCGCCTCCGTAGCACTTTGCAAGAACGTCCTTACGCAGTGCCTTGACCGTCTCGCGGGCGATTATCTTACCGCCGATGGCTGCCTGTATCGGTATCTCAAACAGCTGACGCGGAATGTTCTCCTTGAGCCGCTCGGCGATCTTTCTTGCGCGGGCATATGCCTTTTCCTCATGAACGATGAATGACAGCGCGTCGACTATCTCACCGTTGAGCAGGATATCAAGCTTGACGAGCTTGCTCGGCTTATAGCCGTCAAATTCATAATCAAGTGAAGCGTAGCCCTTACTGCGGCTCTTGAGCGCATCGAAAAAGTCGTACACTATCTCGTTGAGCGGAAGCTCGTAATGCAGCTCGGCGCGCTTTCCGTCGAGATATGTCATATCCTTATAGATACCGCGCCTATCCTGACACAGCTCCATTATTCCGCCGACATAATCGGTGGGGGTAATGATGCTCGCACGCACCATCGGCTCGCTCGCCACCTCTATCTCGTCGCCGGACGGGTAGTTTGACGGGTTGTCGATGTAAACGGTCTCCCCGCCGCGCTTGTCTATCTTATAGATAACGCTCGGTGCGGTGGTAATAAGGTCGAGATTGAACTCGCGCTCGAGCCGCTGCTGGATTATCTCCATATGCAGCAGTCCGAGAAAGCCGCAGCGGAAGCCGAAGCCGAGCGCAGCGGAGGTCTCGGGCTCAAAGGACAGCGCAGCATCGTTGAGCTGCAGCTTTTCGATAGCCTCTCTCAAATCGCCGTAACGCGCTCCGTCTGCGGGATAGATACCCGAATAGACCATCGGCAGCGCGCGCTTGAAGCCCGGAAGAGGCTCGGATGTGCCGCCCTCGGCGAGTGTTACCGTATCCCCGACGCGCGTCTCGCTGACCGTCTTTATCGAAGCGGTGAGATATCCGACGTCTCCCGCCTCGAGGCTCGGCCGCTCGTCGAGTCCGAACGGCGACATCATTCCGACCGAAACGACTTCAAACTCGCTGCCGGTACTCATCATGCGTATGCGGTCACCCGCCTTTACAGAACCGTCGAATACGCGGACATAAACAACGACACCGAGATATGAATCGTAATACGAGTCGAATATAAGCGCCTTGAGCGGTGCGGTGCTGTCGCCCGACGGTGCGGGGATATCGGTAACGACCTTCTTCAGCACCTGCTCGATATTGAGCCCGTTCTTTGCGGAGACTGCGGGACAGTCCTCTGCGGGAATGCCGATAACATCCTCTATCTCCTCGCGCACCCGTTCAACGTCGGCGGACGGCAGATCTATCTTGTTGATGACGGGAACTATTTCGAGATCGTTGTCTACCGCGAGATATGCATTAGCCATCGTCTGCGCCTCGATGCCCTGCGTCGCGTCAACAACGAGCAGCGCACCCTCGCAGGCGTTGAGTGCGCGCGACACTTCGTATCCGAAGTCAACATGACCGGGAGTGTCGATAAGATTGAAGAGATATTTCTCTCCGTCCTCCGCGGTGTAATGCAGGCTGACCGCGCGTGCCTTTATGGTTATTCCGCGCTCGCGCTCAAGATCCATATTATCGAGCAGCTGATCCTCCATCTCCCGCGTGCTGACCGCGCCCGTAGCCTCGAGCAGACGATCGGCGAGCGTGCTCTTGCCGTGGTCTATATGCGCTATTATCGAAAAATTACGAATATGGCTGAGATGCTCTGAGTTCATACTTAATTCCTTTGCTTTTATTTCATTGCGACAGACCGCCGCAATATCTGTTCCTTTCGGAGGTCGGGAATTATCCCATTCTCTATAAATCATTTAATTATACAATATTTCCATCCGAAAATCAACACAAATAATATGAATACGCGGCAATTCCTCCGTGCACGGCGCAGCGGCACCGACCGTACTGCGGAGGCGGCAATATCGCGTGAAAAAGCACCGCCGCGAAAAAATGTTACATATAATGTTAGAAATACACGCCGCGCGGTGGTATAATGATTGACAATAAAGTTGCCGCAGATACGGCAAAGATTCCGTAGGATCGCACTGCTCTTTCGCCATTCCGGCAATACAAAACGATCCGATGTACCCATGCGGATTATCTCCGCAGATGGGCAAAAGAAAGGGATTTCGACATGAAAAAAGTTAAGATAGCCTTTATCGGCGTGGGAAATATGGCAAGCGCCATCATCGGCGGTGTCGCCGAGGACGGCATATCACACAGCGACGTTATTCTGTTCGACCGCCACCCCGTAAAGACAGCGCCGTTCAAGACACAGGGCTACACCGTTGCCTCCTCCGCGGTCGACGCGGCTGAGCAGGCAGATATCATCGTTCTCGCAACACAGCCTCAGTCATTTCCCGAGCTGCTATCCGAGCTCGGCACGGCACAGCTCGACGGGAAATGCTTCGTTTCCATCGCGGCAGGCATCAAGACCGAGACTGTATGCAGCGGTCTCGGCAAAGAAGTACCTGTCATACGCGTTATGCCCAATGCGCCGCTGCGCATAGGCAAGGGCGCTACCGCAGTGACGAGAAACAGCTCGGTCAGCGAGGCAGACTTCAGGCTCATCTGTCGAATCTTTTCCCGCATGGGCGAGATAATCATTCTGCCCGAGGACAAGATGAACGAGATCATCAGCGTCACCGGCAGCTCTCCCGCGTATGTTTATCTGTTTATAAAGTCGATAATCGACGCAGCCCGCGAGCAAGGCATCGAGGCTGACGAGCACCAGCTGCGCAACATCGTTTGCCGCACAGTTATCGGCTCTGCAGAGCTTATGATGCACTCCGACCTTACCGCAGAGCAGCTGCTCGATGCGGTGCAGACACCGGGCGGAACGACCGAGCCTGCGGTACAGACACTGATAAAGCGAGGCATGCCGGAGATAATTGCCGAGGCGATGAGGGCGTGCACCGACCGCGCATACGAACTCGGAAAGTAAAATTCAGAAAAAAGTAAAGCTCCGCGCCGCAGCTCCGAGCAGACGGCAAAGCGATCCCGCAGCATACGGTATCGGAGGTCAAATAGCTCATCGGCTGCGCCGGCGGTAAACGACTCGTCGGAATAACCGCAGAGGCACAAGAATATATTAGCAGCGGACGATATGGATCGCAATTGTGAGCCATACTGCCGAATATTCATGCCGAGGATGCGGACAAACAATGTGGAGTGAGCTGAAAAGATACAAGAGAACAAGGCTGATATTTGCGGCGATACTCGCCTCCGCCTTTGCGGCAGGGGTGATATCCTGCTCATGCACCGGCGGACTTCATTCGCTGTCGCTTTCGGCGCAGCGTTTTGCGGCGAAATGCGTTGCACTGCCCGCCGCGACCGACGGAATAGGCATATGTATCGCCACAGCGCTCAACGCGTGTCTCATTCCGGTGCTGCTGTGTCTCTTTTCGTACCTATTCGGCTTTACCGTTTATTCGCCGCCGGTATCCGGCGCGGCTGTCGCGGCATTTTCGTTCTGCATGGGTGCTGTTTGTGCGGCGACCGCCTCACCCGATATCCCGTATCTGCTGCGCGCGCTGTTGTGCATACTCCTCGCGGAGGAGGTCGGCAGGGTCGGCGCGCACTGCGCATATCTCGGCATCACTCTGCTGCATCGCGCTCCCGCGAACGCACGCGTCCTGTTTACCATGCCTGAGGTCCGCCGTTGCACATATGTGCTCTGCTCTGCGGCACTGAGCATGTTTCTGCTCGGTCTCGCAAGAATAGTACTCACACTGATGCTCGGCACATAAAGCCGGTTCAGGCAAGCCGGACAGACGTTTTTCGTAAAGCGCCGAATGCGGCATAAGCACCGCCGAGGCATGCGGTATAAATACAACAAGACACGAGAAAGGAAAGCCCCCTGCGGGGCAACGGTCATAGGAATGTCAAAATACCATGACAAGCTGAAAAAGCTGTTTGATACGCAAAAGGAAGGCAAGGGCGTAGCCAAGAATATTGATATACCCAAGAACTTTATCGGCTTCTTTTCGTATTTCAAGCTGCATCTGCATGATATATTCAGGGTAAATCTGCTGCTCATCATCGGCAATTTTCCAATATTCTTCTTTCTCTATGCGATGACGGGAAATCTCAACTATACCTCCACCGCCCCCACCTCGCAGCTGTTTCCGGTGCTGCACGGCGTGTTTCTGCATGGTGAGAGCTCGCCTGCATTTGCGGCGCTGTACGGCGTTCACGGCATTCAGGGCACGCTGTCGGTAACGACGACGGCAACAACGGTCATGATGCTGCTCGCGCTGCTGCTCGCGCTGACACTCGGACCCATAACCACCGCGGCGACCTACATCTTCCGTAACCTGCTGCGAGGCGAGCCGATATTCTTTTTCTCGGATATAAGGTACGTAATCAAGAGAAATCTGAGCCAGTCGATCATTCTCGGCATAATAGATTGTGCCTTCACAGCACTGCTCACCTACAACATCGTATTCGCATATCTCAACGGCAGCCTGTTCACCTCCGGCATCGTCATGTGGGGAAATATCGTGCTTGCGATACTCTACCTCCTTATGCGCCCGTACCTCTATACTATGCTCGTCACCTTTGAGCTAAGCACATTCAAGCTGTTCAAGAACGCGCTTATATTCGCCGTGATAGGTGCAAAGCGCAACATCCCGGCACTGCTCGGCGCGGCTGCGATCATTTTGCTGAACTATCTGCTGATAGGACTGTTTATGCCGCTCGGCATAACGCTGCCGCTCGTAATAACGGTCGGCGCCGTGTGGTATATAATGATCTATGCAGCATATCCGAAGATAAAGGAAATAATGATCGACCCGTACTACAAGAGCGATGCCGGAAATGAAAATGCCGAAAGCGAGGCAGAATAATCGATCTCCTAACCGGACTGTAAGATTCGTTTTGCAGTCCGGCAACTTTTTTCTCTTGAATTATATCATTTTTTATGGTATACTGTAATGTCTTATTATAATGAACATAAAACCTAAGATTCAGGAAGGCTATTATGGAAGATAATTTCTTTGACAGTGATATGTTCGGCGGGGATTCGCCCGATAACGAAGATATCAGCTTCTCCCCCATGCTCTCTGCGATAACCGGCGGCGAAGCAAACGACGATACCGACCGCCGCTCGGACAGTGAAGCTCCGGAGTCAGAGGGCAGCAGAATCGAAAACGCTGCGACGGATGATTCTGTTTCAACGGCTGAGAATAGCTCTGCCGTGTATGCCGACGAGCCGAATAACACCGATAACGAGTATCCGGATAACGCTGCTGCCGAGCAATCCTGCAAGTTGTCTGAGTATCCCGAAGCGGGCATCGACGCAAATAACACCGCAGATGATCTGTATGTCGATAATAACATATCGGACGATGCATCCGACGCCTATGCCGATGATGCAGAGCCGACCGAGGGCAGAATAGCTCCCGCAGAGCCTGCATCGCCGAAAGCCGTTCCTCTCTCGGCTCTCCACAGAGATGCCGAGCTGAGCACCGGTCACGGCAGGCGCAGCAAGAGCAAGCGCGGCAGGCGCACGGCAGAGCCGAAGAAAAAGCTCACCCCGGGCTGCGTGATAAGACGTGTGCTCGCATCGTTGCTTGCGGCTGTGATCATTGCCGTATATCTCATCCTGACCGTAATATTTGTGCTTGTTAAGGGACCCTCTCCGAGTGCAAAGCGTCTGTTTGTGCTGTCGGTCAAGGAAACAAGCGCGGCAGGCTTCCTTGCGAATATATTCCTGCCGAGCGACGAGGTAGATGCCATACTCGCGGCGCAGGAGCAGTCGGCATCAGGAAACGGAGAGACCACCGACTCGTCGCTTATCAACATAGGCAAAAAGCCCGAGACCGACGGCAGTCAGGACACAGAATCAGGCGATGTGCCTGCAAACGCAGAGCCCGAGACCCCGGGTGACGGCATCGAGATAATCGAGGTCAAAAAGGAGAGCTTCAACGGAGTTATCATGAAGATCTCCGACCCTAAGCGCGTATTTCTCGGCATTCCCGACAGCTACGGCGAATCATCGGTAGGACTTACGCTGCGTCAGATGGCGGCGAAGTACGGCGCGATAGGCGGCATCAATGCCGGTGGCTTTTACGATCCGAACGGCAGCGGTACCGGAGGAATACCGGACGGTCTTGTTATAAACGACGGCGAGCTTATATGGGGCAATGCCAATACCGCCTACAATGTTATCGGCTTTGACGGAGACGGCATTCTCCACGTCGGAAGCATGACCGGAAGCACCGCGCTTTCGCTCGGCATAAAATATGCCTGCTGCTTCGGTCCGACGCTCGTCGTAAACGGCAAGCCCTGCAATGTACGCGGCTCGCTCGGCGGCGGAATGAATCCGCGGACCGCCATAGGTCAGACGGCAGACGGAAGTGTTCTCTTTGTCGTTATCAACGGCAGAAGCCTCGGCAGTCTCGGCGCGACCTACGATGATCTTACCGATCTGCTGATAGAGTACGGCGCGGTCAACGGCTCAAATCTCGACGGCGGCTCCTCATCCCTACTGCTGTACAACGGCGAATTTCTCAATGTCAGCGCATCGGTGATAGGAGAACGTGAGCTTCCGACCTCCTTCCTTGTAAAATAATCACCCGACGGCGGACGCAGTTCTGCTGCCGATTCCGCGGCAATATCCTCTGTATATAGAATCGGATCAGATTCCTATGAATAATGAGAAAGGCAGCTTTCGCACGGCGGAAGCGACGGTATGAATGTGAAAAATCCGGAAAAGAAACGTATGCCGCTGTTCTGGCGCATATTTCTTATAGTATCACTTGTTCTCGTCCTGCTGATTACAGCGGGCGGCTTCGTGTTTGCACGCTATATGAGCGAATATGAAGCATCGCGCATCGAAACGGTGCTCGATAATTTTAAGGAGGAATACAACCTCGACCGGCTTGCGGTACTGATAGCCGACAACCTCCCGAACGACTGCGGAAAGTTCCTCTCGGCCGAACAGACGGTGAGCAGTCTGATAATGCCTGCGCTCGGCGACGACTATATCCTTACAAAGCGCGTCGGCGAGTACACGGACGATACTCCGGTGTACACCGTTATGATAGGCGATCGTGAGATCGCGCGCGTCTCGTTTGAAAAGACAGGACACAGCTTTTTCGGCTTTGATGAATGGAGCGACGGAAAGCTCGAGTACATCGGCGATTTTTCGGACATGCACTATGACAGCTTTTATATCAAGGTACCGGGCGGCTCGACGCTTACTCTCGCCGGCAGCACACTGAGCGGCTCGTACAACCACGGCTCCGAAAAATATGCCGGACCGTGCGCGGAGTTCGAGGATCCGAAAAAAATGCCTCTGTGCGACCTATATGAGGTCGGCGAGGGCTACGACGGATTTCTCCCGATAGTCAAGTACAACGGCACCGAGCTTACGGTGCTCTCTGACGCCAAGGCAGACGGTGTGCGCACGCTCTCATATTCGCTGCCCGACAGCTCGCTGCACACCGTTACCGCGACCGTACCTGACGGTACGTCGGTATACCTCGGCGATATTCTTGCAGATACAAAGTATATCTCCGACGAGAAGATAGAGCTGAGCGGACTGTCCGAGTGGAATGCGGCAGCTAAGGAACAGCCTAAATTCGTAAAATACGTTTTCCCCGGACTCGTATCCGATATCACCCCATCCGCAAAGACGGCTAAAGGAGCCGCACTCACACTCGTCAGCGAGAATGAAACGCACACCGACTTTGTGTTCGACACTCCCGCAGATGAGCTTATAACGGCAAAAATAAACGTGCCGGACGGCGGCAGCGTGACCGTAAACGGTATAAAGCTCACCGACGCGCAGCTTGTCAGCCGCAAATCGGTATGTCAGGAGATCGACGCTATAAGCAAGTACATTACAAATCCGAAAACGACCACGCTCTACGAGGTCTCCGGGCTCTATTCCCTGCCCGAGGTAACTATCACCGACGCTGCGGGCACGAAGCTTACCGTCGAGTGCGAGGACAGCTCGTTCACCTATGCAAAGGAGCCCTCCGCACAGCTCAAGACCGAGCATGAACAGTACGTTACGAAATTCGTCGACGGCTATATCAAGTACTATACCGACGGCGCTTCACGTATAGCCGCAAACTATCAGAACCTTATCCTGCCCTACATACAGCCCGGCAGCGTTGCTTACAGCTATCTGTCTACGGTTTACAGCTCGCTCGCATGGACCGGCAGATGCACCATCCACAACAAGCAGATCAAAACCTATGATTATCAGTCATGGGGCGACAATGCTTTCTCCTGCAAGATAGACTTTGACCTCTCGTTCTATTCGTCTAACTCCGAGCAGGATACAGAAGAGCATGTCCGCGCATGGCAGCTGTATTTCGTAAATACGAGCGGCAGTGCAAACGGTTGGAAGATAGCCAAGATGGTATTTGACGCGGAATGATAACGCAAGGCAACATTTTATACTTTTCCGCTATAAATGTACCCGTGCTGCGTGTAACATTCTAAAAAATCGACAGCGAATGAAGCAATTTCATTCGCTGCCTTTGTTTTATAAATATGAAAGCAATACCGGCTTGTCTCTCGAGATAACATCAATAGCCTATAACATATCTGTCGACCTCGGATGCGACCGTCTGAGGAATAGAGGCGACATGCACACGGGAAACGGTATTTTTTCGCGCGTTGAACAGCGCAAGATATTCTATCCTACGCAGTCTGTCATGGTGCGAATGCACTCCCATTCTCCAGCACATAAGCAATCTCAGTGTCTGAGCGGTACTGATAGGCGCTGCCGACTCGGCAAGCAGCCACAGTGTATCAGGCGTTGTAAGATCGCCTGTCCCTCCGCACACGGTCTCTGTATATCCGCCGTCAAAGGTAAAGCAATCAAGCACCCGCCCTCCGAAATCCGAGAGCATGCGCTGTGTGCGTCTCGTCATTATCCGCGCATTAGCTACAGTTACCGCGTTGGGCTTCCATGCGTTCTCGGTCTCACACTCACACGAACCGTCGCGCGGGGCACGGCACTCACCGAGTCCGCTGAGCAGCAGTGCGTTTTCTATGGATACATCGTCGAGTCCGCGTATGCCGTTCATCAAAAGAGAAGCGCGTCTCTCGTTTCCGAGCGCACGCGCACACAGCATGGACGGCAGAAAAGAATCCACAGCCTTATCTCCGGACACAAATCTGCCGAGGTGGTCCACCGCCGCAGCGACAAGCTCTCTCGGTGCGTTTTCTCCGCCTCCAAGCTCCTCAAGACCGCCTCCGAGAACGATGGTCTCAAGTTCACGCGGGCGCAGATAACCGCCGTGCGGCTGTTTAACCTCCTTGATCCGCTTTGCGATAGGGCACCTGATGACCTCGCGGCGTGATTCGACATAAAAATAAGTATGCACCGAACAGCCCCCCTCCGCGAAAAATATACTGTATATACAGAACAGTATCCGGTACGATGCGTCGCCTTTAATTGCGTGCATATATTTTAGCCTACATAGTTTATGTAATTTTAGCACAAACGCCTATATAATGCAAGTATAATTTAACTATGGAGGATAATATGCCGGATTATTATCTGATCGGTCAGAATATACGCAAATTTCGCAAAGCCAAACGGATGTCGCAGGAATCGCTTGCAGAGCGGATAGGGATATCCACTACACACATGAGCCACATCGAAACGGGAAATACCAAGCTGAGCCTGCCGGTACTGATAGAGCTGTCGCAGATACTCGAAGTATCGACCGACAGCATAATATTCGGCGACAGCGGGCGTGATACCGAGCTTCCGGGCAGGCAGATCGCCGAGCTGCTTGAGAGCTCAAGCACAAAGCAGCAACGGATAATCAGCGAGGTCGTCTCAGCCGTCAAAACCGCAATGGATAAATACCTCTGACAACGGCAGCAATCGGATATACCGAGCTGTCGGTTATATATTACCCGTAAAAGTCGATTATTGAGACTATCTGTCGAATATAGACGATGTCAAGCTCAGCTTCTTGTCAGACTGTTGTTTACGGCAAATACGGGGCTGTTAAAAAAGCGAGTTTTTTAACAGCCCCTTTTTACGCTTTGTAAGCCCAAAACAGACACGTGCACCACCGAGTCGATATTTTCCGCATAAGTCTCGGTCTGTCATGTGTGAATATCCTTTTACTGATATGAATCCAAAACAGATTATGAAAGTCTATGCCGTTCAAGCAATAATATGAATTATAAAAGTCTCTGCCTCTCGAGAGGCAGAGCGGTATCGCAGTCAAAATAAAGCAGCGCACAGCCATGCTTGACCGTTATCTCGGCTCTCTTCCCGATATAAGAATTGCTGACTCCTATCGGAAAATCGGGGGTAATATCGCCGTCCTCGAGCGTATATTTCAATCCCCGTATCGTCACACCGTGCACAGTCGAATCGAGCGCAAACAGCGATACATCTCCGCTCTTCCGTGACGGAATCCGAACTGTCTCACCGGAAAGCACGGTCATTGCGCAGCCGCTGCCGTATAGATAGCCGCATCCGCCGCGCCCGGTGACAAAATGCAAAGTCTGAATATTGGCAAGCGTGTGATCAAGTCTGCCGCCGGTACCGCCGAACATATGTATCTCACGGCAGCCGCGGCCGAGCGCAAGCCTGACGGCTGCGAGCATGTCGGTATCATCCTTTTCCACCGGCAGCCGCACCGCATCCACTCCCTCCGGGCACTCGGAGGAATCGTAATCGCCGATATAAATATCCGGCGCGATACCGAGCGAATCGAGATATTTGTATCCGCCGTCCGCTGCAATAACAAGACTGTCCGAAGCAAGCGAACCGATCTGCGGCACACCGGTATAGTCGCCCGCGCCGAAAATAAGACTGCGGGAGGTATTATTTTTATCCATATAGATCTGCCTTTCTTATTTCGGTCGGAGATGTGCGGCGAATTATGCAGCTCGTCCCCGTCTGCTTATTTTACCACAAAAAGCGCTGCATGTGAACCTCTTTGCGCAAAAAGCGGAGCTCGACCGCACATGTAACGCAAAATTTTATATGTATGCCGATGAAAATTTGCCGCTTACTTGTGCACGGAATAAAAATATGGTATAATTCGTATAGTATACGAGAGAATGCTTCATAACTCCGACAGTGTAGGCACTCAAACGGAAGAGAGCGACACGTACTGCGCACCGATAAAAGAAACCGCAGAAATGCAACAAATCGAAAGCAGCAGAGAATGTGGGAAATAAGATACCTTGAAGAATTCGACCGACAAAAAACAATAAAACGAAAAAAGAAAAAATAGAAAAGGAAGCCGCCGTAAGCGCGGCAGATAAGCAAAATGAAGACAAAAACGGAAAAGTTGGCAAATGCGGTCCGCGCGGCGGGAGGAGCTCCGCGACCGGAGGAGCATTTCTGCTCCGCGATAATAGTCGCGGCAGGCTCTGGCACACGCATGGGAAGCACACGCACAAAGCAAATGACCGAGCTGTGCAGCAAGCCGGTAATAGTTCATACCCTGCTCGCATTCCAGGCATGCGAGGCGATAAAGGAGATAATAGTTGTCGCTAAAGAGGACGAGCTCGGGACATATACCGACTTTAAGCGGGCATATGGGCTGTCGAAGCTGCGGCAGGTCGTGAGCGGAGGAGCAACACGGCAGGAATCGGTCATGCTCGGCACAAAGGTGCTCTCATACAGCTCCGAATACGTAGCGATACACGACGGCGCGAGATGCCTTATAACCCCCAATGAGATAACCGAGGTGCTGCGGCAAGCATGCATATACGGTGCGGCGGCAGCCGCCGAGAAGATGACCGACACGGTCAAGCGCTGCGACGGGCGCGGTTTTGTCACCGAAACGGTCGACCGAAACGCTCTGATGCGCGCGCAGACTCCTCAGTGCTTTAAGACAAGCCTATATCTCGCCTCTGCCTACACCGCCGAGCGCGACGGCTTTGAGGCAACGGACGATTGCTCGGTCGCCGAGCATGCCGGATTCCCGGTCAAGATGATAGACTGCGGCAAGACAAACTTGAAGATAACCACACCGGAGGATCTCGTCATAGCAAGAGCGCTGCTCACCGCACGCAATCTCACCGCACGTGCGGCAGACTCGCACACCTGAGGCATATGGCGTTATCACGTCTAATACCTGTCGGACATGAATCCTCGCTTGTATTGACCGTGCCGCCACGCTTATATTGACGGCAGCGATGAAATGTGCCTCCTACCGCATCTCACGGCTTGTTCGAAGCGGCAGATAATAAATCTGATATAAAACATCAAAATACAGCATCGGAGAAGAACATATGAAAGAATATATTATTCCGCGCATAGGTCACGGCTACGACGTTCACCGACTGACCGAGAACAGAGAGCTGATACTCGGCGGTGTGAAGATAGACTACACGCTCGGACTGCTCGGGCATTCGGATGCCGATGTGCTGACGCACGCGGTAATGGATGCGCTGCTCGGGGCGGCGGCACTCGGCGATATCGGCAGCCATTTTCCGGACACAAGCGAAAAATACAAGGGAGCGGACAGCATTACCCTTGCCTCAGAGGTTGCACAGTTGCTGCGTGAGGCGGGGTATGCCATAGGTAATATCGATATTACCCTGCTCGCTCAGAAGCCGAAAATAGCGCCGCACACCTCCGCTATGCGTGACCGTCTCTCCGAGGCGCTCGGTATCCCGCGCGAGAGTATTTCGATAAAAGCGACTACCGAGGAGGGGCTTGGCTTTACCGGAAGCGGTGAAGGCATGGCATGCCACGCTGTTGCGCTCATCTATCCGAGCCGGCAATAAGCAAAAATCTGCCGCCAAGGTCGCAGCGCCGTCATGCAAAATAAATTGTAAGGCAAAACACTCTGCAAGACAAAATACTCCGCGGGCAGCTGCCGACCGCCGCACCGGAGCAACTGCAATATTCTCGGCAGCACGAGCCGTGCAAATCGGCAAGGCTATTCTCACGCAAAAAAAGTCCGTCCCCGTCGAGCCTCGGCTCAACGGAGACGGTATATATGAGGCATCACCGCGGGCATAGCGACATTCCGACATCCCGCACTTTCACCGTCCGTTGCCTCGCGGTAGGATGCGGAGATTTCCGTGCCGCCTTTATCAATGTATGCCTCCCGCCGTTTTTTGTGACGATGCTCAGACACGCCGATATAGGCAGATAGTTCGGCACACGGCAAAAAACACCCGTACCGTGCAATACAGTGCCGCAAGCCTCGAGCAAGCCGACACTGAAATGAGTCACTCACACGATATTATTTCTCGCTGCCGCAAAGCAGCGTCATAATGCAACAAACATAAGAAAGGACACCGCCGCGCTGCGGCGGCGATAAGTCAAAGCCATGAACAAGCAGCTGATTCTTTCACCCTCCGCACTCTCCTGCGACTTTTCGCATCTCGGAGATGATGTCCGCCGCGCCGAGGAGGCAGGCGTTGAATATCTGCATCTCGACGTTATGGACGGAGTTTTCGTGCCGAACATCAGCTTCGGACCCTGTGTCATCTCCTCTCTGAGAGGCGCCTCCGGTCTTGTATTCGATGTTCACCTCATGATAACCGATCCCATCCGTTATATACCGCAATTTATAAAAGCCGGTGCGGATATCATAACGATACACGTCGAGGCAACCGACGATCCCGCTGCGGCGCTGCGCGCGATACGCGATGCGGGAGTCAGATGCTGCATTTCGATAAAGCCCGCGACACCGACCGAGACTATCCTCCCGTATCTTTCTATGCTCGACATGGTACTGGTCATGAGCGTCGAACCGGGCTTCGGCGGTCAGAAGTTTATGCCGGATACCCTCGAGCACGTGCGCGAGCTTGTCCGTCTGCGTTCGGAGCTCGGACTTGACTACGACATAGAGATAGACGGAGGCATAAATCGCGACAACATAAAGCAGGCGGTCGATGCGGGCGTAAACGTGGTCGTCGCCGGCTCTGCGATTTTCGGCAAGCCCGATATAGCCGAGGCGGTACGCGAGCTTCGCGAGGCGGCTGTATGACTGTATTTCCCGGATAGGAAAAGCAAAAAATGTGCTGCAAGCAACTGCCTGCGGCACATTTTTATCTCTTATCGGGATTTAAATATCAGGCGTTTAAAGCCCATCGATCAAACAGAAATTACAACGCAGCAGTCTTTCTATACCCTGCTTAAAACAAAATCACTTTAAAACGAATACTGCCAGATAGCTCTGCCCGTTCCGATAAAAGGTCATCTCGGCACGGCACTCGCCGCTGTCCTTAATCCCCGAGAGAACCGTATATGCTTCGTTGATCCCGAAAACACTTGTACCGTTTATCGAGGTAACGACATCGCCGACCTCCATTTGAACGCCGCCGGTCTGACTGCAGACATCGACCTGCTGTACCGCGATACCGCGCGGGATATTATATATCTTCGACCACGCAGAGGTAACTGTGACGAAATCAATTCCCGTCAGCCCCTCTATCAGCAGCTCGGATGTGCCCTCGCTCACCTCGTCACCGGAGGCGATTCTTTCCTTTTTCGCCGTTTCGCGTGCGCGAACGAGCATTTCGCCGACCGAATCGGCACCGCTCTCGCTCTCTCCGCCCATACCGAGTACGGTTCCCGAGAGAGAGCCGACCGTTCCCGAGTCGCGCAGCAGGTATACCACACAGCCGACGCAAGCCGAGAAGAGTGCGGCGGTCGCTAAGGCAAGTGCAACCGTTAGCGCCTTGCGGCTGCGGCTGCGCTCCTTCCTCGCGAGCTCGCGCTTGTATATCGAGAAGTGAGGGCTTGCTAAGCCGCCGAAGCACACAGCCTCGCGCTCGCGGCAGGCGGTCGAATTTGCTCTGAACTTTGCCATATTATCCTGCCTCACAATCCTCTTCGTTAATAATTCGGTTCACATGGTGCGGCAGAACGCAGATACCCTCTCAGCCGAAAAAGCACAGCATCAAAGCCTCCCATTAGATGTATAGTAGTATAACACCCACATTTGAACGTCGGCTGAATCATTTATTAATGCTTTGAACTTCTTTTGTAAAGTCCTTGTTTTGATTTTTTGACAAATTTTATTTAAGCGGCGCAGTCGGAACAAGCTCGTCGCCGCGCGGATCGTGCGTCTGCGGAAGCGTAAATACAAACTCGCAAAACTTCCCGTAAACACTGCGGACCCATATCTCCTCGTGGTGCGCGTCGATAATGGTCTTGGCTATGTAAAGACCGAGTCCCGTACCGGTCTTGTCAAGTCCGCGGCTCTTGTCGCTCTTGTAGAAGCGGTCGAAAACGTAATCGATATCGTCGTCCGCAATACCCTGCCCCTCGTTGTAGACCGAGGTATAGACCTTGCCCGCCTTGGCGATTATCGATATCTTATACGCTCCGCCATCACGCGAGAATTTGACCGCATTATCGCAAAGGTTATACAGTATCTGATAGATGGCGTCACGGTCGGCATAGACAAACATACGGTCGTTATCGCATTCAAACGAAACATCGAGATGCTTCTTTTCTATGCGCTGCTCGTTAGATATGAGTATTTCACGCGCCATTTCGGCAATGTCGAACGACTCCATATTAAACTTACGCTCGCCCGCCTGAATACGCGTTATCTCAAGCAGCGAGTTGACAAGGCGGGACAGGCGACGCACCTCGCTCGCGATAATGCCGAGATAATGCTCGTATTTTTCCGGCGGAATGGCTCCGTCGAGAATGCCGTCGATAAAGCCGCCGATGGTGGTCATCGGGGTACGCAGGTCGTGCGAGACGTTGGCAAGGAATACTCGGCGCGTCTCCTCGGTCTTTGCGAGCGAGCTTGCCATATTGTTGAATGCAGTTGCAAGGTCGGCTACCTCACTGTGACCGATAACAGGCACACGAACATCAAACTGCCCTGCGGCAAATGATTTGGCAGCCATGCTCATCTTCTTGAGCGGGCTGGTTATGCGTTCGCTGATAAAGTATACGGCGATAAGCGCTGCCAGCAGCACCCACAAACACTCGGTGATGAGCGTTTTGACCATCGTGCTGATAAATATCTTCATGGTATCGGCTGCAGCGATCGCATAGGCTGCGCCGACGGTCTCGCCGTCTCTTCCGCTTATAGCGACCGCGCTGATGCTGTACTGGGTCGCCAGTACACCGCCGAGGTCGGAGGAATCGAGCCGAAGCGCCACATTTGCCGCCGTAGCGGCAGAGCCGCCTGTCGAACTATCGGCAGAGCTGCCTGCATTGCCCGCCTCATCACCCGCAGCGCCGCCGGAGTCTCCCGCCGATCCATCGTCAGATAGTGACGGGAGCAGCTCCGGAGCTATCTGCTCGGAGAGCGAGACCTCCTGCTCGTTGCCCGAAAGGAGAACATTTCCCTTAGCATCTGTAACAAAGATTATAACGCCGCTGTCCGCATCGGACATAGCATCCACCGCCGTCTGCAGCTCGCTGCGCTTGTAGTATACAAAGCGATTATAATTCTCGGTCGTAGATGCTGCGTATTTCGCTTCGACCGTTCTGCCTATAGATGCCGCCGTGCGCGAAAGCATGCTGCTGTTTACCTCGTTTGAATAGTCGGTCATCATGACGCCGACAACGCCGATAATTATCGAAAAGGCTACGACGATTATCAGCAGAAAGGCGGTCAGATACCGCGAAAACAAGCTCTTATACATTTATATACCATAACCCGCCGCAGCGGGACCCTTTCCTGCGGTGCATGCGATGCGCTCGCATCGGCACTCGCCGATAACTGCGCTTTTTTCACGACCGGCACGACAGCTAAAAAGGGGCTGTTAAAAAACTCGTTTTTAACAGCCCGCTTTAATCACCGGGGGATAGAAAAAATGTTCGGACCTTTTAGCATCCCCTTTTCGGATAGCTGACCGCCCTGCGCGGTACACGCATAATTACTGAAGAAGTTCGAACTTATATCCTACGCCCCATACAGTCTTGAGCACCCACTTGTCGGACACGCCCTCGAGCTTCTCACGCAGACGCTTGACGTGAACGTCGACCGTTCTCGAGTCGCCGAGATAGTCAAAGCCCCATACCTTGTCGAGCAGCTGATCGCGCGTGAACACGCGGTTGTAGTTGGAAGCGAGGAAGTAGAGCAGTACAAGCTCTTTCGGGGGAATATCAACGCTCTTGCCCTTGAGCTTGAGCTCATATTTGTCAAGGCTGATCTCGATATTATCGAACTTGACAATGCCGTCATCGCGCTGATTGTCGTGAGCCGAGTAGCGGCGGAGCACCGCCTTGATCCTCGCGGAGAGCTCCTTCATCTCAAAGGGCTTGACAATAAAATCGTCCGCCCCGAGCTCGAGACCGAGCACCTTGTCGAAAACCTCGCCCTTTGCCGTTATCATAATGATCGGCTTAGAGGAGACCTCGCGAATCTCGCGGCATACCTGCCAGCCGTCCTTCTTAGGCATCATAATGTCGAGCAGAACAAGATCCGGCTCGTACATCTTAAAGCAGCTGACTCCGTCAGCGCCGTCATTTGCGGTCTTGACCTCATATCCGTCATTCTCAAGATACAGCTTGAGCATGTCACAGATATTAACGTCGTCGTCAATTACAAGAATCTTTGTTCCCATCATCATCCACCTCTGATAAATTTGCTTTCTTTTTGTCGGCGTCCGTCGATTCGATACCTCCGCCCGGTCGCGATTCCGGAGAACGCCCGTTCTCCCGACTGCCGTGCGAAGATTCGACTCGGCAAACATTATTTTGTTAATTTCGTTATTTATTTGACTATATTCATTATATCAGTATTTTGAACAATGTGGTTAATAAAATGTAACTTAATTGTTAATCGTATGTTACGCATACATACCCTCAAATATCACTTGATTATTTCGTGCAAATGTATTATAATTATATAGATATTAACAGAAAACCGCCGCGCGACATATCGTACTCCGCGCGAAGCATGTACAGAAAGGTATAATATATGAAACTCGGTATCGTAGGTCTGCCAAACGTCGGCAAAAGCACCCTATTTAACGCAATAACGAACGCAGGAGCGGAGAGCGCAAATTACCCATTCTGCACCATAGAGCCGAATGTCGGCGTGGTCGCCGTACCCGACTCGCGCCTCGACCGTCTCGCAGAGATGTATCACCCGGAAAAGTACACTCCCGCCGTTGTCGAATTTGTCGACATCGCAGGGCTTGTCAAGGGCGCATCCAAGGGTGAGGGCCTGGGAAACAAGTTTCTCTCCCACATCCGCGAGGTCGATGCCATTGTTCATGTTGTACGCTGCTTTGAGAGCACCGATATTATTCACGTCGACGGCTCGGTCGATCCTATTCGTGACCTCGACACCATAAATATGGAGCTTATCTATTCGGATATCGAGGTGCTCGAGCGCAGAATAGCTCATGCACGCAAGATGATGAAGGGCGACAAGTCGCTCGAGCGCGAGGCGCTGCTGCTTGAGCGCGTCACCGAGGCTCTCAACGAGGGCAAGACCGCAAGATCGCTCGAATATACTGAGGAAGAGGCTGAGATAATGCTCACCGTTCCGCTGCTGACTATGAAGCCTGTCATATACGTCGCCAACATCTCAGAGGATGAGATAGGCAGCGATATGTCCGGAAATGCAGGATATGTAAAGCTCGCTGCGCGAGCTGCCGATGAGGGTGCGGGAATACTCCCCATCTGCGCACAGATAGAGGCGGAGATTGCCGTGCTTGAGCCTGACGAAAAGGCGGTGTTCCTCGAGGATCTCGGGCTTGCGGAGAGCGGTCTTGACCGCCTCATTAAGGCAAGCTATTCGCTGCTCGGTCTTATCAGCTTTCTCACTGCCGGTCCGCAGGAGGTCCGCGCATGGACCATTACCCGCGGTACGCGCGCACCGCAGGCGGCGGGCAAGATACACTCCGACTTCGAGCGCGGCTTTATCCGCGCCGAGATAATCGCCTTTGATAAGCTGATGGAGTGCGGCAGCATGACCGTTGCAAAGGAAAAGGGACTTGTCCGCAGCGAGGGCAAGGACTATGTTATGCAGGACGGAGATGTGACCCTCTTCCGCTTCAATGTTTGATTTTCGATGATCAAGGCAAAGCAGTGCCGCCGATCATATTTAACGCAAAGACTTGCATGCCCCGGATATCCGATATTTCCGAGGCATGCAGGTCTTTTTGCTTTTCCGCAGTAATGAGCCGAATCTTATATTATCAAGATGTGATTGCCGCGCAGCGCAGCTGCCTTTCGCCATTACGTCTGTCGGTGTCCGACGCGCCTGCGCATCAGCGCTGTAATGGGGCACATAGCACCCCTATATTTTATGAGATTTAAGAAACGAGGCTGCCCATTCCTTCAGTCGCCGCATCGTATTACCCGCGCCTTTAGATGGGACGGGCGGAATATGCGGAGAATGCTGCATAAAATACTCCTGCGAATCGAACTGCACGGTGCTTTGCTTTCGGCAATAGCTGCCGTCCGGCAGCATTATGCATGCCTTAGCCGTGTCACGGAGCTGAGAATCCGATATCCATTCAAGCAGCTCTCGCAGGCGAGCATCGCGTATCGGGCAGGCGATCTCCACGCGTCGATTGAGATTACGCGTCATAAGATCGGCAGATGATATATAGAACTCGGCATCATCGCCGCGACCGAAGCGATAAATACGCGCATGCTCCAAAAAACGTCCCACCACGCTTGTAACATGTATATTCTCCGTTTTGCCGGCGACCCCTGGCAAAATACAGCATATACCGCGAATAATAAGCTGCACCTCAACTCCGGCGCAGGAAGCCTCAGACAGCTTATCAATGATATCACGCTCGGTAACCGAATTTGCTTTTATACATATATATCCGTCCTTACCGAGCAAGATCTGCCGGTCGATATTCTGCATTAGCATCGACTTTATACCCAACGGAGAGACACAGAGCCGTTTATAGTCTCCGTCCAGCTTATTTACCGGCATATTTCGGAAAAATGCCGCAGCGTCCTCGCCGACGGCGGTATCTGCCGTCATGAGGCTGAGATCGGTATACATAGCATTGGTCTTTTCGTTGTAGTTACCGGTGCCTACCTGAGTTATATAGGCGGTCTTATTATGACTGCGCAGCGTGATAAGGCATATTTTGCTGTGGCATTTGAAGCCCTCCGTACCGAAAATGACCTGACAGCCCGATTCCTCAAGCATTTTAGACCATGCCAAGTTATTCTCCTCGTCAAAGCGGGCACGCAGCTCCATAAGCACGAGCACCTCCTTGCCGTTTTCTGCCGCGCGGCAGAGCGCCTGAGCAATTTTCGAGGTGGAAGCGAGCCGATAGATCGTTATCTTGACCGAAAGCACCTGCGGATCATCTGCGGCTTCGCTGAGCAGCTGCAAAAACGGCTCCACCGAATCATACGGATAAAACAGCATACGATCTCTCTGCTGTATCTGTGAGATCATCGGACGGCTCCGGTCCAAATCCTCCGCAAAGCGCGGGCGGTAGGCAGGATACAGCCGACACGCGGAAAGCTCCCTCGGCAGCTCATCGGTAAGCCCGAACACATAATGCATATTGAGCGGGCAGTTGTCGGTAAATATCTGATAGCGCTCCACACGAATGAGTGACGACAGCATTTTTTGAAATTCCGCGGACACCGATGCGCTAAGCTCCAGCCGCACGACAGCCAGATGATCGCGCTTTTTCAGCAGCTTTTTCATTTGACGGCGAAAATCCTCTTCGTTATCCTCAAACTTTTCGTCGTCGAAGCTGATATCCGCATTTCGCGTTACCGTCAGAATGCAGCTCTCCCTGACCTCATACGCATCAAACAATACCGGAAGTCTGTGCAGCAGTATATTCTCGGTACGTACGAAGCGTTTCTTATCCGAAAGAAGCAGATACGGCGGTGCATTGTCCGGCACCGGAACGATACCGACAGCCTTATGCCCCTTCTTGCTTTCGAGCAGTGCCGCAACGTAGAGATGCTTATTCACCAGATGCGGGACCGGGTGATTCGGACCGATAAGTATCGGAGACAAAATCGGCAGGAGCTCCGATTTAAAGAAGCGGTTTATCCGCTTCATATCATCCGTCCCCGACTTTTCGGGCAAAATATCACGCACGCCGCTGCGCTCAAGCTCCGCCATGACCGCTGTATATATCTGCTGCTTCATGGCGAGCAAGCCGGGAATTGCGCGGTAAACATGCTGCAGCTGCCCATCGGGCGTCCAACCGGTCTTGTTATCCGTATCATCGGGCACCATGCGGGCAAGATCAAAAAGGCTTCCGACACGCACCATGAAAAACTCATCGAGATTTCCGGTAAAGATCGCGACAAATTTCAACCGCTCCAGTATAGGGACCCTCGGATCTGCCGCCTCCTCGAGCACGCGTCGGTTGAAGCGCAGCCAGCTCAGTTCACGGTTTTGAGTGTACCGATATTGTTTTTGAGTATTCTTTGACATAGATAGCCTTCCCGAACGCCGTATTTGCCTACAACAAGCTGTTCCGCCCCGAACAGATGAAATACATGCCGCAAAATAAGTGTTCCCGGCACGATTGTGTGGATGCGCTCCGGCTCGAGCCGCAGGATAAGATCACTTGCCTCTTTCTTTCCGCTGCAAAGAAGCCTATACAATCCGTCAAGCTGCTCTGCGGTCATGCTGTGACACTCATCGGATAACTTATAATAATACTGCGACATGCGCAGCACCGCACGCGCCGTACCTCCGACACCGACAAGCAGGGGAGAAACATTCGGCACGCCGCAGTCCGCCCCGATAGCATCAGCGATTTCCCGCCGCAGCCGTCTGAGCGAGCCCTCTCCGGGCAGTATCTTTTTGACGCAGCGGCGGTATAGACTCAGCGAACCGACAGGAAAGCTGGTAAAGCTCATCGGCTCCCTCTTATCAAACGTAACTATCTCGGTGCTTGCGCCCCCTATATCAAGAAACACACCGCCGGTCAAATGCAGCTCACGCATAGCGCCGGCATAGCCGAGCAGCGCCTCTTCCTCGCCCGAGACGACCTGAACCGAATAGCCGGTGGCGGCGCGGATGAGAGACAGCGCCTGTTCCGTATTTGAGATATTACGGAGAGATGCCGTGGCAAAAACGCTGACATGCTCGATATCCAGCGTCTGCAAAACTCCGCGAAATGTCAACAGCCCCGTGCAGGCGCACTCTATCCCCTCCGCGCTGAGCTTACCGTCCTCCACATAGCCGGCAAGCCCCGCCATTATCTTCTCCCGGAATAGAATCTTGAAATCCCGATTCTCCGTTTCATAAAGCGTCAGCCGGATAGAATTTGAGCCGATGTCGATAACCGCCTGCTTCATTCCGCTTCACCGACGGCATCGGCGGTCCCCTCATGCGAAATGCCGTCCGAGTCTATTTCTGCATCATCGGGAATGTCATGTCGAACATACTCCGGCACGCGGAACAGCATGATAGCCTTTGCAGAGTTAGTCACCGAAAATGTTATCGGCTCCCATCCTTCCTTAGCGCGCTCGTTTGTGATTTTCTCGATAGCCGCAGCCATTTTCTTTGCTTTCGGCGAATAATCAATAACAATTGTTCTGTAAGTCATAATAATTACCTCGTTTCCGTTTGTCTAAATAGGATTCCCCGATTTTCGGGAAAATTTCCCGAGCAATGAGAATTTGCCTATATAAATTACGCGTCCCGGGCAATGCCGCCGTATACCTGCACTGTACCGTACGGTCGCTGTCGGGGACTATATCCGAGCTTCTTTCGCCTTGTTGAATTTCGGATGCTTCATATTATAGATACGCGGTGAAAAATCCGATATCACAATATTGTAAAGGCTGCATCAAATATGCATTCGACATGTAATTATATTACGTGCTTCAGAGCGAATCACAGCCGCCGCGCTATACCTGATCGCTCAAGCTGCCGCGCATTTCCTACCCATTCAAGCAGCAACGCTGCATCTAATCATTCATGCTGCCCCGCACTATACCTTCTTATTCAGCTATCGTGTTATACCTAATCGCTAAAGCGGTCGCGTTATACTTACTTGCTCAAGTCGGACTTAGATAAAGCGGCGGCTGCCGAAGCGGAATTTTTTTCGTGAAATAAAAAAATACCGCAGCTGCACTGCGGCGAATAATCGTATCCTGATAAAGTAAAAAAGATCCCCTGCCATGCCGAAGCACAGCAGGGGGAAGCTATTGTTTCTAAACAAACGATCAATTTCCGATATAGGAGAGATACTGGTTCGTTATAGAAGCGGAGTTAGAGGTATTGAGTGCATCGGAAACACACTTTTCATTCGCAACGGTTTCCGCGATCCAGTCAACATACTCGGAGATAGTCATAGCTGCTCCGGTATCGGGATTAGTACCGGAAAAATTCTCGATCTTGGCATTGTAGTCATCATACAGACGGCACAGTGCGGTTACCATGCTTGCGACATCCATAAACTCGACCTGAGGTTCGGTCGTCTCAGCTGCGGTAGTGGTCTCACCTTCCGTAGTCTCATCATCATCCTCATCGTCCATATTGTCCTGAGAAACATATCCGGGAACGAGAGTGGTATTTACTACAAAGTTTGCATAGGGCAGCTCGATGGTCGAGAGATTCTGCGCTTTGCCTGCAGCCCAGTTATCGGCTGCGGTAGCAAGCTCGCTCGCATCGGACTCACTGGAGGGATATCTCTTATACTGGTTACCTGCGTAATCGGGATTCATTCGGTAATAATTTTCGTCTCCGGGCTTAAGATCGGTAAGATTGATGATGCTGTTTGCCTCGTCGAATACATAGTTGACCTCGTCAACGCCGTATGCGAGCAGATTGACAACATCGGTATCGGTAGTGAGAAGATTAACTACCTCCATGCTGCGCTGAACCGATACGGAATACGCACTGACTGCGTACATTGCCTGGCATGCCTCCTCGGCGGTGCCGGTAGGCTCTGCTACCTTGACTACATAATAGTCGTCGGTATACTTAGCTGCATCCGCCTCGGTGCCCTTGACAAATGCGGTGATAACATTCTGACCCGCATAGTCCTTAAGATCGCCGTATTTTATCGAGTTCTTGTAGGTATTCTTCATGCAGAGAACGCTCTTATACTCGGGAATACCGTAAATAATCGCGGGGGGGAATGTCGCATTGGTAGTCGTAGGCATGGGCGTAGGAACAAGGGTTCCGATAACGCTCGCGTCCTCGCCGGTTGCGTAATCAAGAGTACATACGGGGTCGTTGAGCATAAGAATGCCGTTTTCGGAAGCCGCTCTCTCAATAAATCCGGTGTCGTAAAGCGAAGCCGCACTGGTGAAGCTACGCTGATTAAAGCCGAGACCGGAGGCAACCGCCTTATTTACGAGCATATAGGTATAGTTACCGATAACGTGGTTATTCGGAATGGCATATGTAACACCGCCGACCTTAGCCGCCGAGAGAAGCGACGGATAGATATATCCGCTGAGCTGCTTAGAGGTAGAGGTGAGCTGATCGTCGAGCGCTGCAAGAACGCCCTGACTTACATAATCCTTATAGGTAGCATAGTCGTTGATAAGGAAGATGTCGAGCTGACCGTCCTCCTCGTCGGGATATACAGTATCGGCAATGCCGTACTCGTTGATCTTTGTCTCATCAGCCGCACCTGACTCAGCCGTAGTCTCAGCAGCGGTCTCACCGTTTGCATCGGTCTCGGGTGCAGCCGCCTCGGTAGTGGTGGCGGAAGCAATGGAGAAGCCGGCAGAACGTGCGGCCTTCTTAGCAACATCGGAGGCAGCCTTCAGCTTTGCCTGAAGATCCATATCCGCCTTGATGGTGGCTATCTGCTTTTCAATAACATTGTCATACTCGCTCTCGGTATAGAGCTTAAGAATAACATGCGTATTATACTTATTCTCGGTTATCTCGTTCAGCTTATCCTGAACAGCCTGCTTGGCTTTTTCGGTCGTACCGTCCTCTACGATAGAGTAGAGAGTAATGGTCATCGCGCTCGCTCTGCTCTGCGAAACGTCGATAATATTATCTCCGTCCTCGCCTGAAGAGCAGCCGGTAAGTACGACCGACAGGATCATGAGCATACCGAGAAGCATGCTTATAACTCTTTTTTTCATGGGGAAAGTCCTCCTAATCGGACATGCGGGCAGCAAAAGCGTTCACTCCGCCGACATGCTCCGCTGTGCTAAATAAAAATATCTTCATCTATTTTACACCATGCCGATATTTATGTCAAGATGATTTTTGTTAACTACTCGCCTATTCGGCAAATAGTTTTTCCGCCGAAGCATGATGCGGAGACCTCTCAGACCGCCCGAGAGGTCTCCGCAGTCCGCGGCATATCGGCACCGAATGCCGTCTGCAGCCGCCTTTAATCCAGATAATCCTTGAGGCGCTTGGAACGGCTCGGGTGACGCAGCTTGCGCAATGCCTTAGCCTCTATCTGACGTATACGCTCGCGGGTGATGTTGAACACCTTTCCGACCTCCTCGAGCGTTCTCGTTCTGCCGTCGTCAAGACCGAAACGGAGCTTGAGCACCTGCTCCTCTCGCGGGGTAAGCGTATGCAGCACCTCGTTGAGCTGCTCGCGCAGCAGCGTATACGATGCTGCCTCTGCGGGTGCGGGTGAATCGACATCCTCGATAAAGTCGCCGAGATGGCTGTCCTCCTCCTCACCGATAGGCGTCTCGAGCGAGACCGGATCGAGCGATATCTTCATTATCTCACGGACCTTGTCGGGATTGATATTCATCATCTCCGCGATCTCCTCGGGAGTTGCCTCTCTGCCGTGATCCTGGAGATACTGGCGGTTGAGGCGCGACACCTTGTGTATCGTCTCGACCATGTGGACGGGGATACGGATGGTCCTTGCCTGATCGGCTATCGCACGCGTGATAGCCTGTCTGATCCACCACGTTGCGTATGTGGAGAATTTATAGCCCTTATGATAGTCGAATTTGTCGACCGCCTTCATAAGACCGAGGTTGCCCTCCTGAATAAGGTCGAGGAAAAACATCCCCTTGCCGACATAGCGCTTTGCGATACTTACGACAAGGCGCAGATTAGCTTCAACAAGCTCACTCTTTGCCTTTGTGTCGCCCTGAGCCATACGCTCGGCGAGCTTATGCTCCTTCTCCGCATCGAGCAGCGGCACCTTGCCTATCTCCTTAAGATACATACGTACCGGGTCGTCGATAGCAAGTCCCTCCTGCGCGAGCATCTTTTCCATATCCTCTGCGCTCTCGTATCTCTCGACCTCGTTCTCGATCTCCTCGAGGTCGGGTGAGTTGATGTAGTCGGTAACCTCTATGCCGAGTCCCTCGAGCGTCTCATACAGCTTGTCTATTTGCTCGAGATCGTACTCCTCCTCACCGAGCAAATCCATTATCTCGCCGTGAGTAATAGAGCCCTTTGCCTTGCCGCGCTCGATGATAAGCTGCATAGCATCCTTCTTTTCACCGTCGGCTGTGACGGCAGCTGCGGCACCCGACGCATCGGTCTTTGCGGCATCGGCGGATGCGGAAGCGACGTGTCCCGCCTTACCCGATGTGACATTTCCGACGGCAGCCTCTGCAATATCGCTGTAATTTATGATGCTGTCGAGCGAATTCATATAGTCGCTCTCTTCAAAGGCATCGCCGAGCGCTCTACCCATGTCGGCACCGTAATCGTCGTCATCGGAGTCCCCGTCGCGATAGCCGTAGCTGTCACTCTCATCCTCTTCGAGGTAATCGCCGTCCGTGCCGAGCTCGTCCTGATCCTTTTCGTACTCGTCGTCGCGATCAAACTCGTTTTCTGTCATGTCTCTTTTCATTAATTAAGTCCTCCAATGAAATATCTTTTTTCTTACTTTCTCTCAGCTTGTCGACACAGTCGGTAAGCAGCTTTTCGGGGTCTCCTCCGAGGTTCATCCTCGCAGAACGCAGATCGCTTATGCGGCTCATCTCATCGGTCGAGAAGCTGCCCGCAAGCATTCCCCAGTCGCCCGGCGGGTCTGTCCCGTACAGCTCGAGCAGCGCACCGTACAGCCGCCTGCCGAACTCGGTAACAAAATCGTTCTGCACGAGTCCGAGACAGTTACGTACAAACGGTGTCTGCTCCGGATAGAGCAGAAGCAGACCGAGGATAACATCCTCCGCAGACGAGCCGGCAAGATTCTTTACCCTATCGGGATTTACTCGATCGCCCATACCCGAGGTCTGCCGAACGCGCGCGGTAAACGCCTCGCTGCGCTCCCGTCTGTCACGCCGACGCATGATGCGCCCGACGTCGGTACGCACATTGTCCGCCGACAACCCGAGCCGCTCGGCAGTCCTGCCTATGTACACCTCGCGCTCGACCGCCGAACCGACACCGGCAATAAACTCGGACAGCTCGTCCGCCGCCTTTATCCGTTCTGCATCCGAGCCGATGTCGTACTTTTTAAGCGCATTGTCAAACTCGTAGTCAAACTGCGTCAGACTCTCGCTGCATATCGCAGCGAAACGCTCGCGCCCGAATTTTCTTATATACTCATCCGGGTCCTTTGCTCCATGCATACGGATTATCCGGCAGTCTATGCCCGCCTCTCCGAGCAGCTCAAAGGCACGCTTTGCAGCCTTTTGTCCCGCCGCGTCGCTGTCGTAGGAGATAAAAACGCGGTCGGTATATTTGCGCATCAGCCGCGCCTGCTCGGTTGTAATAGCCGTGCCGAGCGTTGCAATCGCCTGCGAAAAGCCCGACTCATGCAGCGCGATAACATCCATATAGCCCTCGCAGAGGATAAAGCCGCGGTCCGCCGAGTTCTTGGCAAAATTCAGCGCAAACAGACTGCGCCGCTTGGTAAACGCGGGTGTATCCGAGGTATTGAGGTATTTCGGCTGTGAGTCGTCCATCACGCGTCCGCCGAATGCGATCACCGCGCCTGTTGTATCGATAACGGGAAACATTACACGATTGCGGAAATAATCGTACGGGCGCCCCGTTTTCTTGCTTATCCCGCACAAAAAGCCGGTGACCAGCTCCTCATCGGTATAGCCGAGCGAACGCATATGCGAGTGCAGCGCTCCCGGCGAATTAGGCGAAAAGCCGATACCGAAATGCTTTATAGTCGCACTGCCGAGCCCGCGCCGCGACAGATACGCCTGCGCCTCCGGGCTCTCCTTCAGCTGCTCGAAGAAGAAGCGAGCTGCATCTCGGTTCATATCTCTTATCCGCCCGCGGCTCACGCCGCCCGCAGTGCGTTCCTCCTCCATCGGAATTCCCGCACGCGCCGCAAGAAAACGCACCGCCTCGGGATAGCTGAGATTTTCTATCCTCATTATAAAGGTTATAACGTCTCCGCCCGCACCGCAGCCGAAGCAATGGAAAAAGCCTTTTTCGGGGGCTACATGAAAGGACGGCGTTTTCTCGCTGTGAAACGGGCACAATCCGGTATATCCGCTGCCCGCACGCTTCAGCGATACATACGATGAGATGACATCGACAAGATCGTTTCTGTATTTTATCTCGTCGATTATCGAACTGTCTATCAAGTCTCCGCCCCCTTTCATCAGCTATATGCAGTGCTCTGCCGCACCGTTTTTATCGGTATGATGCCGATACCGTACCGCCGTCAGTGCTTCCACACCTCGGGGATAAACAGCTCCTTAAAGGTGTTTATGGCAAAGCGGTCGGTCATTCCCGATATATGGTCCGCCACCGCGCGCGAGGTTCCCTCGCTCTCGACGATTCCGCGATACTCTGCCGGAAGCTCGTCGGGATGGTCGATATAGTGCGCGTACAGCATCTCGAGCATATCGCTCGCTCTGCCCTCCTCTCCCTTTGCATCGGGATTTCGGTATACCCGTTCGAAGAGAAAGTCGTGCAGCCGTTCGGTAGCCTCCCATATCTCCGGCTCCATTTTTATGTCACCCGATCCGCCGTTCTGCTCTGCATCCGCAATGATAGGCGCAGAGGCACAGACGACACTGCGTACCATCCGGTCGATACGCTCGCCGTGCGTCTTTCCGAGCAGCTTGCTCAGCTCCTGCGGGATATCCTCGGAGCGGAGTATGCCGGCACGGCACGCGTCGTCTATGTCGTGATTTATGTATGCAATGCGGTCGGCAAGGCGCACAATGCGTCCTTCAAGCGTATACGCCACACCGTTCGTATGACAGAGAATTCCGTCCCGCACCTCCTCCGTCAGGTTAAGCGGCTCGAGCAGATCGACCACGCGCAGGCTCTGACGGTAATGGCGGAAGCTGCGGTCATAGCATTTTTGCAGCACTCGCTCTCCCGCATGACCGAACGGTGTATGACCGAGATCGTGTCCGAGCGCGATAGCCTCGGTAAGATCCTCATTCAGCCGCAGAGCGCGGGTAATGGTACGCGCTATCTGCGTAACCTCCATCGTGTGCGTAAGACGTGTACGGTAATGATCGGGCTCGGGCGCAAGAAAGACCTGAGTCTTGCCCATCAGACGGCGAAACGCCTTAGAATGTATTATTCTGTCGCGGTCGCGCTGAAATTCACCGCGCATATCGCATTCGCTTATAGGCTGCTTTCGGCCGCGGGAATTCTCGGTATGGCAGGCACATGGCGAAAGCGATCGCCGCTCGTTCTCATATAATTCCGAAAGAAAGCTCAATACCGTACACCTCCTGCTGTCCTCTAATAATTATCGATCTATCACTAATAATATACGCGAATAATCGAAAAAATACTTTTTTATTATGATATTTTTTTGTAAAAAATCTTTTTCACGTTCAAGCACCGTCCGTCGACGGCATTCGCACGACATTCGGCAAAGCGGCAACGCTGTCTCCGAGCAAAGGCTTCGGCATTGATCGGTATATCGGACAATGATACCCGGGACTTATATTTAGGAATACCTTTCCGCTCCGAGCACCGTCGAAGCATCATGCATCGTATCGTGTTCCGAGCCGCTCGACCCTTGCTCTGCCGGAGCACTGATCCGCTGCGGCGCGCAAAAAAAACTCCGTTCTGTCCGCACGAACCGCAAGCGCGAGCACAACATCCGTTCCGAAATCACAGCCGTCGAGCTTTACACCGTCGCTGTGCAGCAGCACCTCGAGCCGCTGACGGTCGGAGTAGCTGACGGTAAGTCGCAGCTCGTCATAGGTAACATATGTTACTATCCCTGCATCATGCACCGCCTCGGAGGCAGCCGTTGAATAGGCGCGCAGAAGTCCCGATGCGCCGAGCAGTATCCCGCCGAAATATCGCGTAACGGTAACGACCGCGTCGCTCACGCCGGATGAACGCAGTACCGACAGCAGCGGAATACCCGCAGTACCCTGAGGCTCGCCGTCGTCCGAATAGCGTGTGGCGTTCTCGGAGGCAATAAGATAGGCGTATACATTGTGCCGTGCGTCACTGTGCTCGGATCGCACCGAGCGGATAAATTCGATCGCCTCCGCACTGGTTTTCACCGGTCTTGCTCTGCCGATAAAGACAGACTTTTTTTCACAGTACTCCGCCATGCCCTCTCCGCCGAGAGTCGTATATTCACCGCCTGCGCCCTGCTCTCCCGCCGATATAGGATCGCTCTGCGGCGCACCGCCGTGCGAATTCTTCTTTTTTGCCATCTCTGTTTCCTCTTTATTTTTCCGAATCGGTATCACCGACGCACAAACCGAGCGTACTGTCCGGCGGTCTTTCCGTCGACCACAGCCGTTACTATCGCGCCGTCGTCGACATATTCGACCTCCTCTACAGTCGAGCTGCCGTACAGAGCGGAAAGGCAGCCGAGCTCCGATGCCGGGAAATGAAATTCAAGCCGCTTTTTCCCCATCCGGGCTATCTCACCGAGACGCTCGACAAGCTCGTCAACGCCCTCTCCGGTGCGCGCCGATATAAATACCGCATCCGAGGACGGAATATCGGCTGCCGCAGCAGCAAGCAAGCCGTCCGCACGGTCGCATTTATTAAACACATAGAGCACGGGCTTATCGCCCGCGCCGAGCTCCTCAAGCAATCCCGTCGTCACCTTCAGCTCCGCCTCGCATTCCGGGTCGGAGGCATCGGATAGCGCGATGATTGCGTCTGCCTGTGTTATCTCCTCGAGCGTCGAATGAAATGCCTTAACAAGGTGATGCGGCAGCTTTCGGATGAAGCCGACCGTATCTGTCAGCAATATCTCTGTTCCGTCCGGCAGCGCATATTTTCGGGTAGTCGGGTCGAGCGTTGCAAACAGCTTATCCTCCGCGAGGATTCCCGCGCCGGTAAGATAGTTGAGCAGCGTTGACTTTCCCGCATTCGTGTAGCCTGCGATAGCGACCGTCATTATGCCGGAGCGTTTTCTCGCATATCTGCGCAGTTCACGCTCACGCGCAATTCGGTCCAGCTCGCGGCGCAGCGCAGCCATGCGCGCACGTACGCGTCTGCGGTCGGTCTCGAGTTTCGTTTCGCCCGGTCCGCGCGACGCTATTCCGCCGCCCTGACGCGACATCTCCGTTCCCCTTCCGACAAGGCGCGGAGAGGAATACTGCAGCTGAGCAAGCTCGACCTGTATCTTTCCCTCGTCTGTCACAGCATGCAGAGCAAAGATATCGAGTATAAGCATACTGCGGTCGATAACCGTTACATCTCCGCCGAGATCATCCTCGATATTCTTTATCTGAGCAGGAGACAGCTCGGTATCAAACACCACCGCCTTGACGCCCCCGCTCTCGCACAGCTCGCGCAGCTCCTCGATCTTTCCGCTGCCGATATACGTCCGCGCATCCGGCTTTTCGCGCGCCTGAATAAGCCGCGCATATGTCTCTCCGCCCGATGTATCGAGCAGCCGCGACAGCTCGTCGAGCATCTGCTCGGTCTCGCCCGAGCCGTCCTCTATTCCGACAAGAATCGCCCTCGGACGCTCGCCGTCCTCGGCTCTGAATACCGCCTCAAGCCCCTCTCTCATAAAAACTCCTTTCCGCTGTTAAAAAACTTTTTCTCCTATATTCAATGCTAAGAGAAAACTATATGCATTTTATCATTCCGTATCTCTGTTGCCGAACGCTTGCCTCAAATTATCGAGCCATTCATGTATCTATGTAATGTGCATATGCGAAATAACAAAGCTCTCCACAGCGAATACGATCATATACGCAGAGAAAACAAAGAGCGGAGCCGCACATTAATAGCTGTACAAGCCCCGCTCATCTGTTTGAAATTCTGTCGCAGTACGCGTTTTATCGTCATGGTGCGCAGCACCCGAGAAAACCCGTTCGGTACCGCTTTCGCAGACCCCGATTATTTTCCGGCTGCTTCAAGACGCTTCTTGAACTTGTCAAGACGACCGCCGGCATCGACGAATTTCTGCTTACCCGTAAAAAACGGATGGCACTTGGAGCAGATATCAACGTGCATATCTCCTGCAACACTCTTGGTCTTGACCTCAGCGCCGCATGCGCACTTGATGGTAGCTTCCTTATAATCCGGATGGATACCCTTCTTCACGTCCTTACACCTCACATTCTTGTTTTTTGTGTTGCCCTACGGCAACAATACAAGATATTATAACATACAAATCTGTGCATTGCAATAGTTTTTTTCGCTTTTTCGCAGCTGCGCGAAATTTATCGGACGGTAAGAAATAATATCCGCTTCATTGCGTCGCATAGCAGCCGAAATTTAGACTGAATATCGCAGTAATGCTCCGCACGGCAGCCGACTCATGTGCTTCGTTCGGAGCACAAGCTGCCGACAGATATCGGAGACTTAACATGTCAGAAATATAGCTGCGATTACCGCTTCAAATACAGCCTATGCCCATGTTAAAAGCCATAGCAGTCGTATTCTGCTCAGCCGTATATAAAGTAGTTCCCCTCACTCTTCAAGCTGCTTTGCAAGAAAGGATGCTGCTGTCTGTATCAGCTTAGCCTCAAGCTCGGAGGTAAGATGCGCTCCTCCGGCGAGCGAGATAACGCTGCCGGTGATATCTCCGCCGGAAATGATCGGCATCAGCGCCGATATATAATGCTCCCCGTCCTCATCCTCGGTAACATAATATTTGTCTCCGCCGCCGAAGCTGTAATAGGTGCGCGCGGATATAAGCTCCTCGACCGCGCCCGAAAGGGAACGGTCGGCATAGCTCTTCTTCGGCGCTCCCGATACCGCAATGACCGCATCGCGGTCGGTAATAACGACACACATATCAGCCGTACGGTGCAGCGCCTCGGCATACTGCGCGGCAAATGAATTCATCTCGCCGATGGGCGAATATTTCTTAAAAATCACCTCGCCCTCGCGGTCGGTATATATCTCCAGCGGGTCGCCCTCGCGAATACGCATTGTACGCCTGATCTCCTTCGGGATAACGACTCTGCCGAGGTCGTCTATCCTCCTGACAATTCCTGTTGCTCTCATATATATTTTATTCTCCTTAGCAATTTTCTTAAACTACTGTCTCTTTTTCTGATAAGATAATAGCTGCAAAGGTAGTCTTTGCGAAAAATGAGCAAAATATACGCGCGTAAAAATGAGCTTTTGCCGCGTTTGTTTTTTACATGCAATATCTATCAAACAAAATTTTCCGACAGACTGCAAAGCAAATCGCCGTTTGCAGCGAAGGCACGCGCTTACCTGAATTCAATGCCGATCGGGCATTTTCTTGACAAAAAGTGAAAAGAAAGGTATAATTACGAGGTATATGCACCGCCTGCCGCAACGGCATAGAGGCGTGCTGTACACCTAAAGACAACGAGAAGGGAGATGAGTCTGATGGCAAGCTGTCGCTTCTGCGGTGCAGAAACAGATAACGGTGATATCTGCGAAAAATGCGCCGAAAATGATACAGGCGGAACAGTCGCGGGGCAGCTGTTCCTCTTCGGCGACGATATTACGCCGGAGCCGGATGCCGATGAACGCGCCGATTATAAAGCTGATGGTATCTGCAATGCCGCCGACAACGCGCTGTCAGCCGATGCTCACGCTCCGACATATTCAATAAATAAGACAGACGCTCCACAGCTGACAACGGAATCCGATGAGGCGGAGCTCGTAACCGACACCGATGCACCATCCGATGCCGCCGAGCCCGAGACCGTCTCCATGCACCCGCGTAATCCGAACTATGATGCGGTAATATGCCTCTCCGGCTCACGTCCCGAAGCTCCGAGCTCGATACATGCCGCATCGGTGAGAACACTTCGTGCAGAGCACATTGATGCCGCAAAGCGAGAGGACATGGAAAACACCGAAGCGACAACGATCTCAGAGGTTGATCACACCGACGATGCCGGCGAAGCCTCGCGCAGTACAGATAGCAAAAAAACACCGGACGGAGAAGGCACGAGCCGCACTCCAACCGACAATAATCTATTTGATCTAAATGCAGAGAAAAGCTCGGCAGGCAGTACAAATCACGAGGATATATACGACAATAGCAAGGCAGTCGATGCAGCCGAATCGACTGAGGTCAACTCCGCAAGCCGAGAATCAAGCACTCTTGATACAGACCTCTCGATCTTAGAGCGGACAGCCGACAGTGCGGAAATCGCAGCGCCTCAGCCGATGGCTTTTGCATACAAAAAGCATAGAAAGATACCTGCGGAAGCTCCGGAAAACGAAGCGGTGCAGATACTATGCGGATCCGATGATATACAGACCGACATTGCATATACCGATGCCGAGCGGGAAGTCGCCGACACAGCTCCGACGATCAGCGCATCGGGAAATACCGAGGCGCCAATCGACGATAAGTCTGCCGATCCCGGGCAGAGAAAGACGGCAGACCTAAACACAGAGATTGTGCAGCCGTCGTATATACCTCTGTATGATGATGAGCTCGACGATTCGGAGTTTCTGTATACCGTCCCTGCCGACAGCCCGCGTATAAGCCATCATACCGCGCCCGACAACACATCGGCAGACAGCACATTCTCACGCGACATGGAAGCAGACAGCGGCACGGCGAACATCGGCTTGACAGACAGCTGTACCGCAAACACCGACTCGGGCGACGGCGCTCCGATCGACAACAACACAATTGACAGCGGCGCGTCGGACGACACCGCGGAAATTTCAGTATCTCCATCAGTTGTGTACACCTCCGGTACGGCTGCACCGGACGCTGCGGACGCAGTGCCGACATTTGAACTGAGCGGAGGCTTCGGCTCGGGCCTGATATCAAGCGAGAGCGAAATATCACTGCTGCTCGAATATTCGCCGAGCGAGAACGTAATAGAGCCGGACATAGCACCACGGGAATTCAAGGCGAGCTCCGGTGCGGGCAATGAGACGGCAGAAAACAAAAACGGCGGAATAAGCAGGATCGGCTCGGCACTCAAGAGCGCCGTCTGCAAGCTGCACAATGCAGGCACTTCAATAGGACACGCCGCAGTCTCTGCCGCAGCATGGCTGAAGCATAACCCTCTCGCGGCGGTGCGCCGTGGGCTGTTTGCCGTCGGCCGCGGTCTCGGTCATGTCGGAAAAAAGCTGCTCGGAGCCCCGCACCACGAGCTGATGTTCAATCGAGGTGACACCGGGGCATATGCGCCATCCGCCTGCATCGCGCGTATTCCGCTTATGTTCCCGCTGCCACTGATACTGCATCCGCACTCGCGCTATGCACGCTACTCATCGGCATGCGGCGCCGCCGTAACGCTCGTATCGATGCTCGCTGTGCTTGCGGACCGACTGCTGTGTCTACTGTGGCGAACAATCTTTACTACGACGGTTAACCGCGGCACCTCATTTGAACATGTTGCGCTCACCTCGACCGGAATAGAGGCGATTGCGCTTACCGACACAATCTTTCTCGCAATCTTAATACTGTTCGTTGCCTATTCGGTATTCGTCGCCGCGCTCGGGAACCGACACCCTCTCGCACCGAGACTGCTCTACCGCATTGCCGCAATAGGCGAGCGGCAGGAGAACGGGCAGAAATAAACATGTCCGCAGGAAGGAACAATACCATGAATATTGCCGTTGACATTGACGACACTCTGACGAATTCATTCGACTATTTTATGCCGTTCATTGCCGAATATCTCGGGGTCGAGCTGAGCGAGCTGAAGCGCAGAAACGTCTCTTACAGCAATCTGCCGGAGGAATGGCGCGGAAACGAGGTCGATTTCTGCCGTAAATATTATGACCGTATCGTAAGCGACACAACCTTTAAGCCCGATGCGGCATTGGGAATGAGGCAGCTGCACGAGCTCGGGCACCGCATAATAATCATAACAGGGCGCTCCGAGCCGCTCTACACCGATCCGTATAAAACAACGATCGAGGAGCTTGCGCGCGGTGATATTGAGTATGACGGTCTGATATGTACGATGAAAAAAGCGGAGACTTGTCTGAGCGAGAATATCTCGGTAATGATAGACGACCTGCCGAAAAACTGCGATGCCGTCAGAGCGTGCGGAATAACTCCGATACTCTTCAACAGTCCGGCAAACCGCGATACGAAAGTCCCATACCGCCGAGTCTCTACATGGGCGGAGGCGGTCGATGCTGTAAAGGAGATATCCGCGCAGCTGCAGTAAGAGCCGCCGCGCTGTCTGATCCTACGGCATGAATGACCGATCTTCTCGCTTCACTGCCGCCGATTTTTCGGTCACAGCTACATCGCATACAGAACAAAAACAAATATCCGCAGTCACGATATATTACCGTCGAAGCGACGGCAGACATGTCGAAGCAGCTGCGGATATTTTTATATTTTTTTTTTAAAAGACAGCACTGATAATACAAGTTATCGTACATTACAAACGTAAAAGCGTCAAGCCGGATGCAGAATATCTCGAGCGAGATAATCGGTCTATTCAACAGGTCTCAGCGAGCAGTAATAATAGCTTGCTGCCGCACCGCCGTTACCGTATGCTGCTGCGTAGTTGATCATACCGCCTGCCGCGGCATAAATTCAAACCATAGATATCGCCGCAGCCGCAATACGGAATTACAGCGGCAAGACAGACACACTCACTAAGAATAAAACAGAAAAAGAGCATGCGATGCCGAGACCGTCATACATGCTCTTCTAACTATGAAAATGTAATAACACCGAAAACAGTTACAGAGTTTTCATTATCTCTTCTATGGCACCGACATCTACTTTTCTCTTATTTCCCTTTACGGAAACGGTCATATTCTCCGGGCGGAATATATCCCTTGCAGCCGCTACGACCTCATCCTTTGTGACATTATATCTGCCGTAATATTTATCCGAGCGGTCGTACGGAACGGTATCAAGAATATGATTGTAGTATGCCAGACTGAAATTGAGGTTTTCGGGATTATCCCACTCAAGCTCGTCGCAATGCAGCTTTGACAGCAGACTTGACTCATAATCAAACCGTCCGGTTTTTACCGCGCCGAGGAGCTCGACAATAGCCCCGACAGCATCATTCAGCTTGTCGCTGTCGACCTCAAAATTAAAATTCATGTTGCCGACGTTATCGTATTGCTCAAGTGTACTGTCATATGAATAAATAATAGGATTATTCTCCGACAGATACTCATAAACAAGCGACTTTTCGCCGATAAACAGCACGTCGTACAGCAGATCCGGAATGCCGCCGAAGTATTTCTTTCGATCAATATCAAAGCCGACCTTAATATAATGCCAATATCCGTTTTTGACCTTGATATTTCCGTCGCGGTGAAAAAAATCGCGGTTTAACGTGATTGTATTTGCAAGTCCCGGAGAGGTCTGAGAAATATCAAGCGCTTCTACCTTTCTGCCGAGCCGCCCGATATCCTCATCGGAAGCATTTCCGGTCACATAGAAAAAGCAATTGTCTCTCGAGAGTATTTTTCTTCCGAATTCATTCAGCTTTCTAAGCGAAATACGATCAATAACACTGCAATATCCGAGTATCGTTTTCTCCGCCTCGGTGTCATGCCAAACGGCTTTATTAAAAAGATAATGCAGAGAATTTTTCTCATCACGCTCACGCATTTCCGCCTTGATACGCTTCTTTTCGCTGGCAAATGCGCAAGGATCAAGCACTATCTCATCAAATACCCCGCAGAGAATATCGGAAGCAAAATCAAACTCGTAAGACGGTCCGGTCACGGTAAACTTAATAAATTCCTTGTAGGTACAGCCCCCAAAGTCAATACCGCGTTTAGCCATGACATGATAAAAGTTCTCATATTTATTTTTTAAATTTCTGAACACCGTGTGTTCAAACAGATGACTTATGCCGTTCTCGGTTATATCCTCAAAAATGCTGCCCGCTCGGATATAAAGCGAAAGGCAAAAGCTGTGGAGGTCATGATTCGCCAACGAATATATCCGAGTGCCGTTAATATAAAGCTCTTGTTCCCGCATAATTCCTCCTTTGTTACGTCAAAACACTTCCGTCAAAATAGATCTGTCAATAGCTTTCACAGAGCAGCTCTGCTATATCATGCGCTTGCACACATACTCATTTTAGCATCTCCGCAAGCGGAAAATTATCCGAATTTCATCGCAGTAGTCTCACGACTCACCTCACGGTATCCGATCTTACGGTAAATATGCAGGGCATTCTTATTTTCCGATTCGCAATACAAACACGGCACCGAACAGCCCCGCCTTATACATTCATTCGTCAGAAAAGCCGCCAATCGCGTGCCGCAGCCTTGCCCGACATATCTGCCGTCAACAGCCAACGCCACGATTCCGGAATTGTCACCAAAAAGAGAACCGAATCCTATCAAAGCACCGTCTTTCTCAAGTACAAAGCTGTTCCGAATATTATTCAAAAAGTCATTATATTCTTCCCTGCGTTCGGCATCGGATATTTTTCTCTCGGAAACGGACATTCCTATGCGCGCATGCATAGCGGCGTATTCGCGTGTCCATATGTCAAGTGCAGCGGGATAATCATCAGCGCGGCACATTCTGATTCCGTTCTCACAACACGGATATATACTACCGTCATGCTCTAAGTATATATTCGTACTTAACCTACCAAAGCCTAAAGCGCCGACAAAAAGATCGGCAGGATGTGATGCGGGATAGCTCGTCCACCAACCGCATCCGACCGATAGAAATCTTTTTACGGCTCTATGATAAACTAATGCTCCGATACCTTTTCTGCGGTATTCCGGAAAAACAAAGATAAATATCTGCCCGTGATATATTGAATTGTCGGGAACAAAACAATAAAACCAACCGACGATACGCTCTCCGAGCATAATAATTTGAATATCGGCTTTAGAGAATTCGGAGAACTTGTCATAATACTGTTCCTCAGCGCCCGCCGAATAGACGGCTCATCGGAATCGGAATATGCACGGATAGATATCTGCTCCTCTGTTATTGCCACTCTTCTCCTACCTCCGTATATTTCGTTTAGTAAATATTGCGTACCCCCGAGGCTCCCCCGACTGCCAATCACATCCGCTGACCCGAAAATTTATATGTCCTCCGATATCTGTCGACAATGCAGAGCGGACGAAATCGAACATCCAAAAAATATCATACTATTATGATTATAGCATATTCCGCAAAAATTACAAGTGCAATTTTCCGCCGCCGAATTAAACCGTTGGTTTAATTGATTAGAAATTTATCAAAACATTATTGACATAAAGTGATTAGATGTATATAATATCATTACAGTCAATAAAAGATAGCTATCCTAAGAGGACAAGGTAAAACACTAACCGTGTTCATGCATTGCAAAGCGAAACGCATCACGCCCGCCAAGCAAAACAAGGAGGAAATAATGAACGAATATTCTATTCACGTAACAGACGGCAAGGTAATAGGCGACTCTGCGCTATACCTGACAGCGAATGATCTGCTCGGCAGAGAAAGCAAGCGCCTCTGCGATCTTACCGATGCGCTTGACAAGTCAACACCCGAGAAGAAAAATAACAAAATCGCAGAGTACAAGTGCGCCAAGTACCGCTATGCAGCCGTATCGCTGATCCACAGCATTGTTTACAACATTAATCATTTCAGAAAGACGAACAACCTCGAATATTCGCATTATCTGCTGCAGCCGTTCGATGATATCTTCAGGGAATACCCCGAGTATCTGACCTTATATGAAGCAGCCGCCGATGATGAAAAGCCGGATCTCAGCTTGTACTATTCGGTCTCGGCGTTCACCGAGCGAGAGATCGCAGAGCTAAAATCAAAGAATACAAACGCGACAGACTGGGAGAAAATCGAGCTCGATGAACGCATCGGCGGACTGGAATTCGCTAAGAGCTGCCTCGACGAAGCGTGGAAAAAGAGAAAGGAAGCGATAAAATGAAAGAGAATCTGAAATTTTTAAAGCTCCTTGCCGATGAAACGCGGCTTGATATACTGAATATTCTTTTGAAAGAGGATTCATACGTAGAGAAGCTCGCGTGTGAGCTCTCGCTCACTCAGGCTACCATCTGCTATCACCTTAAAAAAATGGAGTCGGCGGGTATTGTGAACAGCTCACGCACACAATACTACATCATATATTCGTTAAATCGCGAGATATTTGATAAGCCGCTGTTTGCGCTGATAAAAAACGGTGAAGAAATCGTCAACACCGACGAGAAGTACAAAAAAGAAGTAGTATCAAACTACTTCAAGTACGGCAGATTAACTCAGATACCCACACAAAGAAAAAAGCGTGAAATTGTCCTCGGGGAAATACTAAAGCAGTTTGAGTCGAACCGCGAGTATACGGAAAAAGATGTAAACGAGGTCATTTTACGCTATCATGATGATTTTTGCACTATCAGGCGAGAGCTGATCGCCCTCGGCATGATGACACGCAGCAGCGGTATATATAAACGGGTAAAATGAAAAGCAATATTCAAATAGGCGAATATATTCTGAATTATCGCAAGCAGCATAGACTCACACAGGGCGAATTCGGAGAACTGCTCGGAGTCAGTACGCAAGCCGTCTCGAAATGGGAACGAAAAATCTGCTATCCGGATATCTTTCTGCTCCCGGCTATATCAGAGCTTATAGGTATCTCCATAGATGAAATGATGAAGTAAAGTAGTATGATGCGGATAGGTACTGAAATTAAATATGTGAGCAAATATTATTGATAAATAAAGCCGCAAAGCGAATATCACCCGACGAAGTCGGATATCACTGCACAGCAATACCACCCGCCGCACGGCGAATATAAGAAACAAGCACCTGCGAAAGCAAGTGCTTGTTTCATGTAACTGCGCGACGAAAAGGCACAAAGCATCTTATCCCCCTAAAGTGTGATTTCTTCAAGCAGGATAATCCCCGGCTTTGCTATTATTTATTTTCAAAAAAGTTGTCGTATCCTCAAAAGATATGCGTAATAGATTAGTAGATGTAGGAACAATCTTGACAAGCATAATCAGCTATGTTACACTGTGTACACATATATGAACGACTGGTTTATCGCAAGATATGTTAAGGCATGTGTAATAAACACAAGAAGTATTTGCTATGGAGGAATTAACATGAAATTATCGCGAATCTCTTTTGCGCTTGTTATCTGCGCATTGTTTGGTATGACGGGGTGCGGAAACTTTCCGCAAACGATACCGGATACTACGTCAGATAAACCGACGACAACCGAACCAACGACAACTGAACCGACATGGAAAAGTATAGAATATACTCCCGAGAAAGAATTTGTAGATTACGATTACGGAAAGGAATCAAAAGCGACTAAAAAAGTGATCGTGACGGCACTTATACCCGATACGTGGGTATCGGGCAGTGAAATTAGAAATGATAATTCATATGTCGAGTGGGATTCGGAATCGTTACTTTACATGAGACGTCTTGACTTTTCTGCCCTTTACAGAATCACCGATAGTGAATTTTTTAATGAAACAGCTTGCTCCGAAAGTGTGTCGACATCTACTTTAGAATCCATTGATAACTTTAAGATTGAAAGCGGTAAAACAGAACAAGGATATTCATACATAATGTTTACAAAAAGGGTCGGAGATAACTTCAGAAGCATTATATACCTAAAAGCATCCGACGAATATGTATTTAGATTTGAGTATTCCGGAGAGTCAGACTTAATGTACGAGTATGCGGTAAAAAGCCTTAATTCAATAAAGGTAACTGTTGCATGAAAAATGTAATTCGAAATCTGTTCTTAAAAGCACCTATGGTTTGCCTGCTGTCTTTATCAATGCTGCTCACTTCCTGTGTCAGTGTGAATAACGAGATGATACCGGAAGAGAGTACCGTCGCAGAGACGACCGAGAATCCCATATTAAATGCAGAATTTTCTCCGCCATCAGAACAACCGACTGTCAGCGGTATAGCGACGGTCGAATTCCCGAACATCGAAAACACCTATTATTACGATGATTTACCTGAAAAAATCAAGACAGCGCTTTCTTATTTTTCGCAGATAATTGCCGAGATTATCAGCACGGACGGAAAAGAGCCGATTGCTGTTGATTTTGAAAGTCCGATATACTCTAAAGATATAGAATACGCTAAATACTTTTTTGCCGACAATTTCGGTGCTTTAAAGAAATTTATTTTGAAATTCATATACCCCGTTGAAAGCGAAAATGAGATTCCGAGCATGGTGTATGGACTCAGGTATACAGCGTCGGCTTATAGAGTAGAGGAATTTGAACACTACCTATACTGTATAGACGAAACGCAGAGCATTTTGGCATCTCTTACTCATGACGGAAGCGACTACGGTAAAGCATTAGCCGTTGCAAAGTGGATTACGGATAACGTAGAGTATTCGTATGACTATGAGGAACGCGAAGCTGCGGGAGACGATGTACGCAGCGTTTACGCTGCACTAAAAAATCGTGAGGTGGTTTGTGAGGGATACGCACGTCTCTTTGACCATATGTGTAAATTATCAGGTTTAGAAACCATTTACATCTCCGGGATTGCGGGCGGAGATAATCACGCATGGAATATGATTCAAATATCAAACAATTGGTATCATGTTGATACTACATGGATGATATCTCCGGAATTGTTTTATAGGAATTTTATGATGCCGGATGCGGTATGTTTTTCGCATGAAATAATAACACATGATAGCGTTAAATTCAGTCTTGTTAATTCGATTGGATACGATTATCGCAAAATTCCGAAAACAACATCGTTTGATATGTATAAGTATTATTTTGAATCAATTGATGAATTTGTGTCGTGTTTTTCGAATGATTCAATCAACGATAAAATGTTTACGATTTTTCTGAGTTCCGATGAACTGTTGGAACAATTCAAGCGTATCAGAGGTCGGGAACTCAAAAACATTGACGGCAACATTTATTACATTGTATTTGCAAAAGGCATTTCGGATAAGTCTTTTATAAATGTTAATTTTACAAAGAAAAAAGGGGGGTGACCCCCCCTTTTTTACTTATGTACTCTTTTTCGGTCAAAACGTTTTTCATCAATAAATCCAAAAGAATATCATCTTCCGCATTTTCGGCATCTGTATCAGCCCCTAACAAATCAATCAAGTCATCATCCTCATAGTGATTTCTTTTTTACGTCTTTGCTGTTCTGTCATTGATATATGCAGATAGCAGTGATACAGAGATTTCTTTATGTAATTTATTTATGCGTAGTCTGTGCTGCACCTGAGCTTGTCAAAATCAAGAGTCTTTATTATTTCAATGAGATGCAGTGTAAGCTCTGAGCGCACATCTTCGCTGTACTTTGACTGACGTACATGCCTGTCTATTATTGGTTTGAAGAAATCAATAATCTCAAGCGTCGCGTTTTCATTTGAGTTTTTTGCTTCGGCAAATAATGTCCTTAGATTTTTCACTTCCGAAATCACTCCTTTTCAGGTTAAGGAATAATTTCGGGTGTAAATCGTAAGCATGCCCGAAAATAAATTTATAAAACGATTGTGCTTACGGAAGCGCTTAGCGACACCTCTTCATTCGTTTGGACAAATCAAAAAAATGAAGTTTAACCGAAAATATAAAAAAGAACAATATTGAATGTGGCACATATATGATTGTCGGAATAATTATTGATTGTTTCTTAAAACATCGCATTTGTTTTACCTCTTTTCTTTGATTTCAAAATTATGTAATCAAGGCTCTGTTTTGCATATCGTAAAGAAGTAGGACTTTGTGCCGACCGTATCGAATATCCCATGCTTGAAGATAAAGCAACAGCAAACTTTGATTGTTTGGCAATACTACGATTTGTATTTATAAAAGAATACACATCGATTTTTTACTACAATTTTTTATCATTTTTTGCTTTTTTATTTTTTAAAAAATGTAGTATCTTTTAGTGTTAACCGTAATATAGGTACAAGCACGAAAAATTCTTGACATGTATTGAAAGCTATGTTATACTGAATGCAATAAATGCTTGCGTAGGCAAATTTGCAATATAAACAAATTTCAAATCCATATTATGGGGTTGTTATGAAAAAAGCATCTTTAGTATTATTCCTTTTATTTGCATTAACCTGTGCATTGGCAGCTTGTCAAAAAGCAAGTACTGATGATGACAGCTTAAAAGTTACTTCTACTACACAAGCTACAACACCGCAAGAATCTGAGAAAACGGAGGAATACAACAATTCGATGGACTTGAACATCTATATGCGAACTTTTGTTAATTTCTATCATGAGCCTACAAATAACATCAGTAGTCTGAATAGAGATAATACGATTTCGCAGTTGTTCGCATTTTGTTATTCTTTCGCAGACAAACTTGATTACGTTACAATTAATGATGACACCTTGTCAATGTATATAACGGGGAAAGGATTACAGACGGCAGGAGAGATGCTGCTCGGAGCTGATTTTAAACTTGCAGATCACTTATCGGGTATGAAATTTACGAATGCAAGCCATGTTTCGGAAACTGACACATATGTTGTTTCTACCGGAAGAGGTGATTGGGGCGGCGACGGATACTTCGTTAAGTTCGGTAGCCAACCTGATATCCAGGAAGCAGCAACAACAGCTACTGTAACCGTCGAGCTTGAAAAGGATGATGAGTCAGTTGGACGAGTGCAGTATGTTTTCGAGAAAAATGTTAAAGACTCTTTCCTTTACTATACAATTTCAGAGATCAACTCCGTGAAATGAAAGTGTTTTATACTATTCGTATGTTTATTTGAATTATAGTGTGCTTGCCTTATATAACAACATATGAAATAGTTATTTCATCCGACATCTGCTCCTTGGCATTATTGTTTTATGGTCCGATAAACACGACAAAGTATAAAAATACAGAGACTTGCACAATAGGGATAATCCTACGTGCAAGTCTTTTTGCTTGTAAAGATATAAAATAATTCTCCGTTGCATGTTCAACAATTTCGAAGGGTTTTCCGTTTATGTTGTAATCGTGCTGTACAAATTAACAGATTATATTGTTAAAGCTATTATGATATATTTATCTTTAATCGGGTATGCCGGACAATCGGAACGGGCAAATCATCTACTCCTACAAACCACAACCCTATGTATATGACTTTAGTTCAAGTCCGGGTGGGGAGGCCGCAGTAAACTCTCATATAAAAAATGAGGTCTGATTTCGAGAAATATACTCTTCCCCGGTTCAAGTCCTTTTAGTCGAACATTCTATAGGGTTTTGTGCCCAGAAATTACATTTTAAAATTTGCCCCGGAAAAGCAAAAAGTCCCTGATAAATCAAGGACTTTCGGCATTTGTGCTTTTTCGTCGCACAATCATGGCTCCCCCTGCTGGGCTCGAACCAGCGACATCATGATTAACAGTCATGCGCTCTGCCAACTGAGCTATAGAGGAATATCTTCTTTAGCTTTTGCTAACTTTTTCTTTAAACACCAAAGATAACGACTTTTGTCGTTATCTTCAGCATTCTTCGTTCCGGCAACTTTCTACTTTCCCAGGCAGTCACCCACCAAGTATCATCGACGTTAAGGAGCTTAACTTCTGTGTTCGGCATGGGAACAGGTGGTTCCTCCTTGCTATCGTCACCGGATCTTCTCTTTTGAGGTCATACCCTCAAAACTAAACAACATAACTTCACAATGCGTTTTCTCTAATTTCTTATCTTTCTCGTTCCTAACCTTTGATGTAGCGATACATCTGTATTTACTTTTCTTTGCGGTTTCTCAAGCTTACGCTTGTATATACTTCGCATTGCCTTTGGCAACCGCTCGCTCCACACAATTCTTTGAATTGTATCTGCTCACTTGCTTCCGTATATTTCCGCATTTACTTTGTAAATGCTTGGTCAAGCCCTCGGACTATTAGTACCGGTCAGCTACATACATTACTGCACTTCCACCTCCGGCCTATCAACCATGTAGTCTTCATGGGTCCTTACTAGCCTACGCTATGGGAAATCTTATCTCGAAGGGGGCTTCACGCTTAGATGCCTTCAGCGTTTATCCCGTCCGTACTTAGCTACCCTGCTATGCCCTTGGCAGAACAACAGGTGCACCAGCGGTACGTCCAACCCGGTCCTCTCGTACTAAGGTCAGCTCTCCTCAAATTTCCTACGCCCGTGATAGATAGGGACCGAACTGTCTCGCGACGTTCTGAACCCAGCTCGCGTACCGCTTTAATGGGCGAACAGCCCAACCCTT
>ERZ827496.503-NODE-503-length-54824-cov-10.188373_pt1:0-50000 | contig 54824 bp, 42 predicted proteins | sample MGYA00519769_ERZ827496 | MGnify/ENA primary metagenome ERZ827496 (study PRJEB31778, sample SAMEA3449327) | human gut metagenome | biome: human gut; feature: human-associated habitat; material: faeces | place: United Kingdom | collected 2010/2012 ...
GCAGCACGGAACACCAGCGGCAGATCATTGATACCTTTGTCAACTCGGTCTACGTCTTTGATGACCGGGTCGTACTCAATTTCAACTTCACGGATGATGCCAAAACGGTCACCCGTGAGGAAGTGTTGGGTTCGAGTGCTGTGGACAATGCTCCACCAAAAACGCCGCAGGACGATGAGTTCTGCGGCGTTTTTCATTGCATATTTACTTTCCCGCCAGCAATACCGCCAGCACAGCCTTCTGGACGTGCAGTCGATTTTCTGCCTCGGTGAAGATCTCGTCGGCGTGGGCCTCGAAGACGGCAGTAGAGATCTCCTCGCCGCGGTGAGCGGGCAGGCAGTGGAGCACCATGCAGTCCGGCTTTGCGGCTTTCAGGAGGCCGCTGGTGAGCTGGAAGCCTGCAAAGTCCCGCAGGCGGCTCTCGCTCTCGGAGGTGCCGGGGGCGGCGGTGTTCCAGACGGCCGTCACCACGACATCGGCGTCCTTGACGCCTTCGGCGGGGTCTTCCAGCAGGCGGAACGCACTGCCGTACTTATGGGCGAACATCAGCACATCTGCCGCCGGGCGGTAACCGTGGGGGCAGACGCAGTCTACCTTCATGCCGGAGAGCAGACCGCCCACGATGAGGCTGTTGGCCATATTGCTGCCGTCGCCGACGAAGCAGAGCTTCTGGCCCGCCAGCGCACCCCGGCGCTCCCGGATGGTCATGAGGTCCGCCAGCACCTGACAGGGGTGAGCATAGTCCGTCAGGCCATTGATGATGGGGACACCCGCAAACTCAGCGAACTCTTCCAAATCGCTCTGGCGGTAGGTGCGCCAGACAACGCAGTCATAATAGCGGCCCAGCACCCGGGCGGTATCCTTGAGCGGCTCGCCGCGGCCGGACTGCAGCTCGGTGGCGGCATTCATGTAGTTGCCGAGGCCGCCCAGCTGGTAGACGCCCACCTCGAAGCTGGTGCGGGTACGGGTGGAATTTTTCGAGAACATCAGCGCGACGCTCTTGCCCTTGAGCAGAGGTTCGGTGCCTCCGGCCTTCTGCTGCGCTTTCAGCTCATCGGCCACATCAAGGATGTGGGCCACCTCGTCAGGGGTGAGGTCGCTCATTTTCAGCAGATGCTTCATGCCTGCTCCTCCGTTTTGCTGGGGTCCATCTCCGCGAGGACGCTGCCCAGAATATCCAGCGCCATCTCCACATTGTGGGCGGTCAGAGTCAGCGGCGGCAGCAGGCGGAGGCGGGTCTTTGCGGTAAGCACCAGCAGGCCCTTTTCGCGGCAGGCCGCCAGCACATCAGCGGCCTTGATGCCCTCGAGAAACTCGATGCCGACCATCAGGCCGATGCCCGAGAGGCTCCTGACGCGGGGCAGCTTTTCCAGACCGGTGCGCAGCTGGACGGCCCGCTCGTTGACGTTGGCGAGGAAGCTGGCGTCCATCCGGTCCACGACGACATTCGCACCGGCGCAGACCACCGGGTTTCCGCCGAACGTGGAGCCGTGGCTGCTGGGTCCCATACCGGCAGCGACTTTCTCATTCATCAGGACGGCGCCAATCGGCAGACCGCCGCCCAGACCCTTGGCCAGCGTGACGACGTCGGGCTGGAGGTTGTAGTGCTCACAGCACAGGAAGGTGCCGGTGCGACCCACGCCGGTCTGCACCTCGTCCACGATGAGGACGAGGTCTTTTTCGTCGCAGAGGGTGCGGACAGCCTGCACATACTCGGGTTCCAGCGCCACAACACCTCCCTCGCCCTGTACCAGTTCCAGCATGACAGCGCAGGTGTGACGGTCCACCATCTCGGTCAGGGCGTCGATGTCGCCGGCCTTGACGTACTGGAAGCCCTCGTTGAAGGGGCCGAAGTAGTTGTGGAACACGCCCTGTCCGGTAGCGGTCAGGGTAGCAATGGTACGGCCATGGAAGCTGTTGACCAGCGTGATGACATTGTAGCGGTCAGCACCGTATTTGTCGAAGCTGTACTTGCGGGCGGCCTTGATGGCGCCCTCATTGGCCTCTGCGCCCGAGTTGCCGAAGAACACCTTGCTCATGCCGGTGCGCTTGCAGAGCTTTTTGGCCAGCTTGCCGCAGGGGGCGGTATAGTAGAGGTTAGAGGTGTGCTGCAGCTTGTGTGCCTGCTCGGAGACGGCCTCGGCCCAGGTCATATCGCAGTAGCCCAGGCTGTTGACGCCGATGCCGCTGGTGAAGTCGAGGTACTTCTGCCCCTCGGGACCTTCGGCATAAAGGCCGTGGCCCTTCTCGATGGCGATGGGGTTGCGTGCGTAGGTATGCAGGACATACGCGTTGTCCCGCTTGATGACTTTTTCGGAATCCATAATATCTACCTCCTGACGGTGGAGCCACATACTTTTCCTCTTTGCCAAAGGCTCCCCTACAAGGGGAGCTGGCGCGAAGAGCCTGAGAGGTTGTACGAAGGAGAGCCTAGCCGTGAATCGCAGCGAGGCTAAACCTCTCCGTCACGGCTGGCGGCGGTCATCGCTGTTGCCTATCGAGGGGAGGCCTTGGCATATCGGAAAGTTTTCTTATCAACTATTATAGGGTACTCCAGCGCATCGCGCAACCCTTATTCGTGATGGCTGCGGCGATAGAAGCGGGTACCGGAGCCACGGTCTGAGAACAGCTCCAGCAGGATGGAGTGCGGCACGCGGCCATCAATGATGACAGCCTCGTGGACGCCCTGATAGATCGCATCGGCCATGCCGCCGATCTTGGGGATCATGCCGCCCGCGATAATGCCGGCGGACTTATAGCCCTCGATCTCGGAGACCTCCACCTCGGGGATGAGGGTGGATTCATCTTCCTTATCCCGCAGCAGGCCCGCAATATCAGTCATGGAGACGAGTTTTTCGGCCTTGAGTGCGATAGCGATCTGTGCGGCGGCGGTGTCAGCGTTGACGTTATAAGCCTGGCCCAGGTCGTCCATGCCCACCGTTGCAATAACGGGGATATAGCCGCTATCCAGCAGGCTGGAGATCAGCGTCGGGTCAACGTGGACGATCTCTCCCACATGGCCCAGCTGAGGGTCAAGCTCGGTGCAGCGGAGCATCTGGCCGTCCATGCCGCAGAGGCCGACGCCGCGGCCCCGCAGCTTTGCCACGAGGTCTTTGTTCACCTTACCGGCCAGCACCTGCTGGACGATCTCCATGGTGGCGTCGTCGGTGACGCGCAGGCCGCCCGCAAAGTGGCTCTCGACGCCCACTTTTTTGAGCATCTCATTGATGGCAGGGCCGCCGCCGTGTACCAGAACCACCCGCACGCCAAGCAGGGTCAGGGTGACAAGGTCGTTCATGACCGCGTTTTTCAGCGTCTCGTTGATCATGGCGTTGCCGCCGTATTTGATGACCATGGTCTTGCCGTGGTACTTCTGGATATAAGGGGTCGCCTCCGAGAAAAGGAGGGCCATTTCTTCGTTTTTCATTGCTGTTCTCCTTCTCAGGTGCGGTAGTCACCGTTGATCTTCACATAGTCATAGGTCAAATCGCAGCCCCATGCCTTTGCGCTGGCGTCACCGGTCCCCATATCCACCTTGACCAGAATATCGTGCTCGGCCAGGACCTTTGCGGCCTCGTCCTCGCTGTAGGGGTGGTAGGCGGCGTTCTCGCAGACGTAGACCTCACCGGCCTTGCTGGACAGCCAGACGCAGACCTTATCGATCGAGAAGTCACCGGGAGTGTAGCCGATGGCGCAGAGGATGCGGCCCCAGTTGGCGTCGCGGCCAAAGACAGCGGCCTTGAAGAGGTTGGAGCAGACCACGCTGCGGCTGACGGCGCGGGCCGTCTTGAGGTCGGGGGCGTGGGTAACTTCGCAGGTGATGAGGTGGGTCGCGCCCTCGCCGTCACCGGCGTGCTCAGCGCACATATGCTCGGCGATGGCGGTCAGTGCGGCCACAAAGGCGTCGTAGTCGGCGTTCTCCTCGGTGATCTCCGGGTTGCCCGCAAGGCCGGAGGCCATGATGATCAGGGTATCGTTGGTGGAAGTGTCCAAATCGACGCTCATCTGGTTGTAGGTCCCGGGGACGACGGTCTTGAGGGCCTTTTCCAGCAGGGCGGGGGAGACGGCGGCGTCAGTGGTGTAGAATGCCAGCATGGTGGCCATGTTGGGGGCGATCATGCCGCTGCCCTTGCCGATGGCGCCCACCGTGCAGGTCTTGCCGCCCAGCTCAAACTGGATGGCATATTCCTTCTTGTGGGTGTCGGTGGTCATGATGGCCGTCGCCGCGTCGGTGCTGCCCTGTGCGTCAGCCGCCAGCTTGGCGGCGGCGGCAGGGATGCCCCGGGCAAACGGGTCGATGACCATCGGCTGGCCGATAACGCCGGTAGAAGAGGGCAGGACATCCTTTGCGTCGATGTTCAGCGCCTTGCCCACCAGCTCACAGCATTCCTCCGCCAGTGCCACGCCGTTGGCGGCGCAGGTGTTGGCGTTGCCGCTGTTGACCACGATGGCCTGTGCATAGCCGTCCGTCAGGTGGGCACGGTCTACCTTGATGGGTGCGCCGCAGACCTTGTTGGTGGTGTAAACACCGGCGGCGGCGCAGCGGACGTCGGCCTTGATGAGCGCCAGATCGTACTTTTCACTGTGATTTGCCCGGATGCCGCAATGGACACCGGCTGCTGCAAAACCCTTGGGCGCGCAGATGCCGCCCGCAACTTCTTTATACTGCATCTGAAAATCCCCCTAATTTCAAACCTCTCAGTCTCGCTTCGCTCGACAGAGAGGTTACTCTAATCCTTCCGTCTCGTTCATTCCCAGCATCAGATTCATGCACTGGATGGCTGCACCGGAAGAGCCTTTGCCCAGATTGTCGAACAGGGACACCAGCATCATCTGGTCGCCCGCTGCGTTGACGGTCATGTACAGCTCCATCCTGTCGCTGCCGGACAGGGCGTTGGAGTACAGACCATTCTCGGGAAGCGGCTCGTTGAGGGCGTGGACGGAAACGGTCGCGCCCTCCTTGTAATAGTCTGCAATGCCTGCGGCCACCGCCTCGGCGCTGGTGCCAGCCAGCTTGAGGTCCAGCGGAACGAGGACCTGCATTCCGCTGTAATAATCGCACACCACCGGCACAAAGGCAGGGGTGTGGGCGAGGCCGCTGATCTTCTGCATCTCAGGCAGATGCTTATGAGCGAGGCCCAGGCCGTAGCTCTTGGGCGCATCCAGCTTGCTGTGAGCCGGACGGTCGGCGCTCTCGTACTCGGCTATCATCTTCTTGCCGCCGCCGGAGTAGCCTGAAATGCCGGTACAGCTGAACGGATAGTCTGCCGGAGCCAGCCCCAGCTCCACCAGAGGCCGCGCGATGCTGATAAAGCCGCTGGCATAGCAGCCGGGGACCGCCACACGATACGAATTTTTGATCTTCTCTTTCTGGCCCTTCAGCTCCGGGAAGCCGTAGTCCCAGGCCGCGTCGGTGCGGAAGGCCGTGGAGGTATCCAGCACCTTGACGTCCGGGCGGAGCAGAGGCATGACCTCTTTGGAGGCCGCATCGGGCAGGCAGAGGAAGGCAAGGTCGGCGGAATTGATGACCTTTGCTCGCTCGTTCACATCCTTGCGGCCCTCAGCCGAGATGCTCAGCAGCTCGATGTCAGGCCGGGCGGCCAGACGGTCGGCAATGCGCAGACCGGTGGTGCCGGAAGAACCGTCGATAAAGACTTTTACGCTCATGCGTTTGCCGCCTCCCATGCGCCGAGCTGGGCGCTTGCCAGCTCGATCTGCTTCTTGACGCTGGCCTCGCTGGGACCGCCGTAGCTGGTGCGGCCCTCGCAGCACTTGATGAGGTCGATGGCGTCGTAGATGTCGTTTTCGAACAGAGCGCTGTAGCCCTTGAACTCATCGAGGGTCAGCTCTTCGAGGGTCTTATCCTTGCTGATGCAGTCGGAGACCATGCAGCCGGTGAGCTTGTAGGCGTCGCGGAAAGGCATCCCCTTTTTGGTCAGATAGTCGGCGCAGTCGGTGGCGTTGATGAAGCCCTTGGCAGCGGCCCGGCGCATATTGGCGGGCAGGGTCTTCATGGTGTCCAGCATGGGAGTGACCGTTTTCAGGCACAGCTCCAGCGTATCGACAGCGTCGAAGATGGCCTCTTTGTCCTCCTGCATATCCTTGTTGTAGGCGAGAGGGATGCCCTTCATCATGACCAGCAGGGTGTTCAGATCGCCGTAGACACGGCCCGTCTTGCCGCGGATGAGCTCGGTGACGTCGGGGTTCTTCTTCTGGGGCATGATGGACGAGCCGGTGGTGAAGGCGTCATCCAGCTCGATGAACTTGAACTCCCAGCTGCACCAGAGGATGATCTCTTCGGACAGGCGGGACAGATGCATCATGCAGATGGAGATGGCGTTTGCCAGCTCGATGCAGAAGTCACGGTCGGACACACCGTCAAGGCTGTTGGGGCAGGGCGCTGCAAAGCCCAGCTTCTCGGCGGTGAACTGACGGTCCAGCGGGTAGGTCGTACCGGCCAGAGCGCCAGAGCCCAGCGGACACTGGGCGTCCATCCGGGCGGTGGCGTCCTCGAAGCGCTGCAGATCGCGCAGCAGCATCCATGCATAGGCCATCAGGGCGTGGCCGAAGGTGATGGGCTGGGCGCGCTGCAGGTGGGTGTAGCCAGGCATGACGGCGGTGGTGTTCTCGGCGGCCTTCTTGCAGATGACCTTGACCAGCTCCACGATGTAAGCCTGCAGGGTGTGGCTGTAGTCCCGCAGAGTCAGGCGGATGTCCAGCGCCACCTGGTCGTTCCGGCTGCGGCCGGTGTGCAGGCGTTTGCCGGCGTCGCCGATGCGGGCGGTGAGGGTCTGCTCCACGAAGGTATGGACGTCCTCGGCGTTGGGGTCGATGGTGAGAGCGCCGGAGGCCAGGTCATCCGCGATGGAGGCCAGACCGCTCAGAATATCTTCGCAGTCCTTCTCGGAGATGATGCCCTGCTTTGCCAGCATGGCGGCGTGGACGCCGCTGCCGCGCATATCCTGCGCGATCATCCTCTGGTCGAAGCGGATGGAAGAGTTGAAGTCGTTGACGCGGGAATCGACCGCCTTGGAGAAACGGCCCTTCCAAAGTTGTTCTGCCATAAAAGAAACTCCTCTATAGAAACGGCAAAGCCGCCGCAGGGGAAAAAGCTCCCGCGGCGGTGCCGCCAGCAATGATGCCGGTAATTTGAGCCTTCAGCGTGAAAGTGTAAAAAACACGCCAAAGGGGATGGTAAGCAGGTTATTCCTTGACCTCGGGCCAGTTCTTGGACAGCTTTGCGCGCTCCTTGATGGACAGGCCGAACAGGTTGATGAAGCCGGTAGCATCGGACTGGTCATAGTCCTTATCCACGCCGAAGGAGGCAGTCTGCTCGTCATACAGGGTGTACGGAGAGGTGACGCCGGCGTTGATCATGTTGCCCTTGTAGAGCTTCAGCTTGACATCGCCGGTGACGGTCTTCTCGAGGCTGTCAGCAAAGGCATCCAGAGCCTCGCGCAGCGGGGTGAACCACTGGCCGTTGTAAACGATGTCGGCGTACTTCTGAGCCATCTGAGCCTTGAAGTGTGCGCTCTCCTTGTCCAGAGTGATGGTCTCCAGAACATTGATGGCCTTGTACAGGATAGCACCGCCGGGAGTCTCGTACACGCCGCGGCTCTTCATGCCCACCAGACGGTTCTCGACGATGTCCAGCAGGCCGATGCCGTTCTCGCCGCCAACCTTGTTCAGGTACTCGACCAGCTCGACAGCGCCCATCTCCTTGCCGTCAACAGCAGTGGGGATGCCCTTCTCGAAGTGGAGGGTGAGGTAGGTCGGGGTGTCGGGAGCCTGCTCGGGGGAAACGCCCAGCTCGAGGAAGCCGGGCTTATTGTACTGCGGCTCGTTGGCGGGGTTCTCGAGGTCGAGACCCTCGTGGCTCAGGTGCCACAGGTTCTTATCCTTGGAGTAGTTGGTCTCACGGTTGATCTTCAGGGGGATGTTGTGTGCCTCGGCGTAGTCGATCTCCTCGTCACGGCTCTCGATGTCCCACTCACGCCAGGGAGCAATGATGGCCATATCGGGGCACAGGGCCTTGAGGGTCAGCTCAAAACGCACCTGATCGTTGCCCTTGCCGGTGCAGCCGTGGCAGATGGCATCTGCGCCTTCCTTGATGGCGATGTCAGCCAGAGCCTTTGCGATGCAGGGACGTGCGAAGCTGGTGCCCAGCAGGTAGTCCTCATACTTTGCGCCGAACTTCAGGGTGGGGAAGATGTAGTTCTCGACGAAGTCCTTCTTCAGGTCGAGGACGTACAGTTTGGAAGCGCCGGTAGCCTTAGCCTTCTCTTCCAGACCGTCCAGCTCAGTACCCTGACCCACGTCGCCGGAGACAGCGATGACTTCGCAGTTGTTGTAGTTCTCTTTCAGCCAGGGAATGATGATGGAGGTATCCAGACCGCCAGAGTAAGCCAAGACAACTTTCTTAATATCTTCCTTTTTCATGATGATCGCTCCTTTGTTTATTACACTTTTTATACTTTCGTTTGCCGCCCGGGCATCCCTCCCGGGGCGCTCGACGTCTTGTCTTTCTGAGTACGCTTTTATTATACGCCAAGCGGTTTTTCCGTCAATGCAGAAAACCGCCAAACCTTGTGCAGATTTGGCGGTCCTTTTCTGTTATTTTGTATGTTTATGCATTATTTTCTAAATATATACAAATTTTATGCATCTTTAGTTTGTATATGCATGGCCGTATACAGTCCGGTTTATACATTCTGTCCGCCGTCGGCACGGGGTTGACGGCCCAGTTCCGGCACGGCGCGGCGTTCGTGTTTTTTTATTCATTCTTTTTCAGCCGTCCACCCGGCGCAGAGGGTCTCTTTCTGGGCCTTCGTCAGCTTTTTGAGGGCAATTTCCCGCCGGAGGGCGGCGGACTTGTCCGCACACGCTTCCAGGTAGGCAAGGCCCAGCGCGGTATGGGTGCGGGTATACTTTGCGCCTTTGCCGCTCTGGTGGGCCTTGAGGCGGGCTTCCGGGTCGTTCGTCCAGCCGGTATAAAGCTGGCCGCCCGCGCAGCGCACCATGTAGACGTAAGCTGTCTTTTCCGGCTTCGCTGTCTTTTCCGGCTTCTCAGATGCGGCCATTGTTCTTCAGCACCTGACGGCAGGCGGCGAGGGCCGTCTCCTTGTCCTTGGCCGTGATGAGGAAACGGCTGGCGTGGCAGAAGCTGATGCCCTCGATGCCGCTCTTCTGCTCGATGACCTCCTGCGGCTGGCCGGCCCAGCTCTGAGGGAAGGGGAGCTTGGGCTTTTTGGTCTTGTGGTCGGTGACGCACTGGGCGCTCCAGCCGCCCCGCTGGCTGGGGTAGATGACGAAAAGGGCGTCGGTCTTGTACAGGCCGTTCTTCCAGGGCAGATAGCAGGGCAGCACCACGATGCCGTCGCGGGAGTTTTTGTATGCCTGCTGGACCTTCTCGTCGGCGCGGTTGACGGCGTTGGCGCTCTCGATCTGGTTCTCCAGGATCTGCTTTGCCACGGCCACCGCCTTGAAGAAGCAGGCGTCCTGGTCCTCTTTCGAGTCCCACACGGGGTTGAAGAAGCCGATGGCGTCGCAAAGGCTGTTCTGCTCGCCGGTATTGTCGTTCAGATCGAGGGGCTGGATGAAGTTCTCATCAATAAGCCGGGCCTGACGCTCACCTACAAGGCCGGGGCCGAGTACCCGCCACAGCAGGCCGAAGGCCGCGTAAGGGATGCCGTTGGGGCGGGTCTCGCGGGGCTCCTGATGGTGGTCGAACATGCCAAAGCCAATGTCATACACGATGCCGTCGAAGTCATCCGGCACCACGAAGCCGCGGGTTATTTTAATATCCGGGCGGAGGATCTGGAGCAGAGCAGTGGCGAACACGTCGTCAGCGTGGAACTTGCCTGCGTGGGTAAAGCCGTTTGCGGGTATTTTCATAGGGATTCTCCTCATTCTCTCATGCATTCTGTTGCACACAGTATAGCACATTCCCGGGCGGCGGACAACAAAAAGGAGCCGCCGCATGACGCAGCAGCTCCCATATTCTACAGAAAATTTTCTCAGTGGTTGGCCTGTGCCGCTTCAAATTCTGCCTGCGTCAGGATCTGATAATCCGCAGGGATGTTGAAGAGATTCTGGTCCACAGTGGTGCTCGTGACGCGGTACTCCACGATGGTGCGGCCCTCGGCAGCATCGGTAACGACATACTTGAGATCATCGCCGACCAGGCAGTAGGAAACGGTGGCCGTCTGGCCGTTGGCATCGGTGACAGTATAGGACAGGGCCTCGCAGTCCTGACCGTTCACATTCACGGTGGTCACGGTGCAGGGGATCTCCTGTGCTTCGCCTTTGTCAGCGGAGACTGCGTCGCTTATGCTCACAGTGGGTACTTCGCCCTTGACGGCCATCTTGGATGCATCGTCCACCAGATAGCCCTGACCGTCTTTCAGAATATAGACCAGACTGCCGGCGTCGCCCATATCCATCTTGATGTAAGCGTTGCCGTTGCTGCGGGCTGCGATCATGGTCTGGGTGGTGCCATCGGGGGCAGTGGTGACGATTTCCTGATACAGCTCTGCGCCGGTGCGCTGTGCGAGCGCGTTGTTGATGCGGGTCTCAACGGAGTCGCCGGGAGCAGCCATGCACACCGGCATCAGCACGGCAGCCATCACTGCAGCCACCAGCAGAGAAGTAAGTTTCTGATACAGCTTCATAGAAAATTCTCCTGTCTTTCAGCTCATTTTGCAAAGGCGTTTTTCCTCTTTTGCATTTGCATTATCTTACAACTTTTTCCGGGGCACTGTCAATCATCACATTTGCCCTCATGTCAAAAAACAGCCGCAGAGGCGCTTATTTCTCTCTGCGGCTGCGGTTTGTAAAGTTTTTGTGGAAATTACTTCCGGCTCTTGCGGCTGGTCTTGGTAAGGGCACGGGTGGGGGTCTTGGTCACAGCAGTGGTGGGCTTGACCGCCGGGCTGAGGTTGGGCTTCGGGGTCAGAGCCTTGGTGGGCTCGCCCAGAGCCAGCACCTGGGAAAGCGCGGCCTGTGCGGCGGCAGCATCGCCGTCGGTGACGGCCAGAACATCGGAGTAGAACTGCTCCATCTCCTCGCGGGTGGAGAAGGTGGCGACGTACATCTGGTTGCCCATCGCGCCGGAGAGGGCGTCGGGGATGCGGTCCACCATCTTGATGTTCTTCTGGTACTTCTGCATGATCTGCTCATGACTGTACACGAAGTTCTTACCGTCGCGGCGGCCGGCGAAGGGGCAGTAGTAGTGCTCGCCCACGGGCATATCGGTGCCGCCGAAGGCGATCATGTCGGCCCAGATCTTATAGACGTTGGTGGAGCGGGCGAAGTTTATCATATCGGGGGTGAAGCCGCCGCAGGGGCGCATATTGACTTCGAGGGCCACGATCTGGCCCTTTTCGCCCATGCTGGCCTGGTTCTCGGTCATCCGGAAGAACTCGAAGTGGACGAAGCGGCTCTTGACGCCGAAGCTCTTGACGACGGCACGGCCTGCGGCGCGGGTGTCCTCGGGCAGGTCCTTGATGATGTAGTAGATGGAGTTGTCGTTGTCGTTTACGATGTCCATGATGGACATGGGACTGACGTTTCCGGCCTCAAAGATGGGGTTGCCGGAGGCGTCGATGATGGCGTCGTAGCTGTTGACCTCGGCGTGGACGAACTCCTCCATGATGTAGGAGACGTCCGGGTGATTCTCGGCCTTGTAGGCGAGGAAGGTCTTCAGCTCTTCGTCATTGGACAGCTTGTGGGTATCGGAAGCGCCCACGCCGTTGTCGGGCTTGACCACCACGGGGTATCCCACCTGCTTGATGAAAGCCTTGCAGCCGTTGAGATCGTCCACCATGTGGTAGCGGGCGGTGGCGATGCCGGCCTTCTGGTAGTACTCCTTCATCTTGCTCTTGTACTTGATGCGGGGCATATCTTCGGTCTGGAAGCCGGAGGTGATGTGGAAGTCGGTGCGCAGGGCAGCGTCCCGCTCCAGCCAGTATTCGTTGTTGGACTCCAGCCAGTCGATACGGCCATACTTGAAGATGAAGAAGGCCACAGCGCGGTAGACTTCGTCGTAATTCTCGAGGCTGCCGACCTTGTAGTACTCGTTCAGGCTGTCCTTCAGCTCCGGCTTCAGCTCATCGTAGGGCTGGTCGCCGATGCCCAGCACGTTCATGCCGTTGTTCTTCAGCTCCCGGCAGAACTGCCAGTAGTTCGTCGGGAAGTTCGGGGAGATAAAAATAAAATTCTGCATAATTTCGCGTCTTCTTTCCTTGAATATCCTCTATAACCCTCTCAGTCACCTTCGGTGACAGCTCCCCCAGAGGGGGAGCCACTGGCGAAGAGATGAAGCTTTCCGTTATGCCAAAGCCTCCCCTCGTTAGGAGCAACAACGACGACCGCCGCCAGCGGCGGAAACAGGGAGTCGCTGTTGGGGCCGCGGCCAGCAGGATGCGAGGCCCGCACCAAGGGCCGAAGCAGATGCTGGGAGCCGCAACCCGGGCAGTAGCACGCCGTAGGCGTGACGGAGAGGTTTTCTTTCACCCTAAAATATACGGCATGTAATAAACCGCCTGCTTATACCACCAATCCCAGTCGTGCTTGACGTCGTGGCCCCACAGGTCCACCCAGACAGGGATGTTCTTTGCCTCAAAGATGCGCTTGAGCATCCAGGTGGTGTCGGGCTGCTCCCATGCGCCCTGACCGCAGCAGATGACAGCCTTCTGGTTCCGGTACAGCTCCATATAGGGGTGATCCTCCGGGAAGTTGTGCATATAGTCCACGGGAGAGTTCATATACACCAGCTCATCCATGTAGTCGCCGAAGCCGTAGTGGGCAGTGTAGATGCCGCTGAGGGCCAGACAGCCGCAGAAGATGTCGGGCCAGCGGAGGTAAAGGTTGACCGCATGGGTCGCGCCGAGGCTGCAGCCGAAGGCGATGACGCCGGGCAGGTCATCCCAGCCGTTGCGCTCCTTGGACAGATAGCGCAGCTTGGGGACAGCCTCGTCCACGATATAATGCAGCCACTGCTCATACCGGCGGATGCGCCAGTAAGGGTCGCCATTGGTGTCCGACCAGGTCTCCTTGTCCAGCGTGTCGATGGACATGACCATGAGCTGGCCCGACTCGATCCAGGGTGCAAGGGTGTCGGCCATGTGGAAGTCCTCGAAGTCGAAGAAGCGGCCGTCCTGACAGGGGATGTACAGCATGGGCCGTCCCCCATGTCCGTAGACTTTGCACTCCATCTCCCGGCCCAGCGCCGGGCTGTATTCCTTGAAATACTGCATCTCCATATGCTTTCCTCCTCAGTTTGGTTCAATCAAGCTCATACATCAGGGTGTGGAACACAAAGGGCAGCTGCTTTTCCCAACTGGCCTCGCTGTGGTTGCCGCCCGGCACGACGCGGGCCGTCAGGTTGATGCCCCGGGCAAAGATCCTGCTGCACATCTCGCCAAAGCCCTTCCGCATCCCGTCGTGGTTGCCCATCTCTCTGGAGCCGTAATCCATGTAGAGCACGGTACCCGGGGCCAGCTTGCAGCGGCCCACCAGCGCCGTCAGCGCCTCCGGAGCCACCCACAGCGAGGGCGAGAGCGCCGCCGCACGGCCAAACACATCGCTGTACTGCAAAAGAGCATACAGGCTCATGAGGCCGCCCATGGAGCTGCCGCCGATGAAGGTATGAGCCCGGTCGGACTCTGTGCGGTAGTTGGCGTCGATGTAGGGCTTGAACTCGTGGACGAACCAGTTCAGAGTGTCCTTGCCTTTGCCGTCGAAGTGGCCGTACTGCTTATCGTCGAAGCGGTAGGGCGAATACTCCACCAGACGCTCATTATTGGCACCGGCGTTGCACTCCACCGCCGCCACGATGAGGGGCGTATCGGTGTAGTCCAGATAGTCGGCCACGCCCCAGCTCTTGCCGTAGGTGGCGTCCTCGTCGAAAAACACGTTCTGCCCGTCGAACATATACAGCACCGGATACCGCCGGTCAGGGTCAGCCTCGTACATGGTGGGCAGATAGACATAGGCCCGGCGCTCTTCTTCGCCGCCCACAGCGGGGTAGCGGATGCTCCACTTCTTTATCATCTTCTCATTCCCTCTCGTTTTTCAGGTGTACTTTAAGTGTATCACCCGCGGCAGAGAATTGCAATCCGCACCGGATACAGCAAACGCCGCCGGGCGTACAGCCGGGCGGCGTTTATAAGCCTTTCAGCTCTTAGTACTTCTTCTCCACAGGGACGATCCAGCCCTTGGTATCGGGGATCTTGCCCCACTGCATACCGGTCATGGTGTCATAGAGCTTCTGGGTGACAGGGCCGATGTTGCCGTCGCCGATGTAGGCGTGCTCACCCTTCCAGACCAGCTCCTTGACAGGGGAGACGACAGCGGCGGTGCCGGTGCCGAAGACCTCTTCCAGCTTGCCGTCGCGGGCAGCCTGCATGATGTCGGCGATGGCCAGCTTGCCCTCGACGACCTCATAGCCCCAGTCCTTCAGCAGCTCGATGCAGCTGCGGCGGGTGACGCCGGGCAGGACGGTGCCGACGGTGGCGGCGGTGTAGACCTTGCCGTCGATCTTGAACATGATGTTCATGCTGCCGACTTCCTCAACGTACTTCTTCTCCACGCCGTCCAGCCACAGCACCTGTGCGTAGCCCTGCTCCTCGGCCAGCTCACCGGCCTTGATGGAAGCAGCGTAGTTGCCGCCGCACTTGGTGAAGCCGGTCAGACCGGGAGCGGCACGGATGTACTCGTCTTCGACGTAGATGCGCACGGGGTTGATGCCCTCGGCGTAGTAAGCGCCCGACGGAGCGCAGATGATGCAGAAGATGTAGTGCTTGGAAGCGTGGACGCCCAGACCCACATCGTTTGCGAACACGAAGGGACGGATATACAGGGAAGCGCCGTCAGAGTGAGGCACCCAGTCACGTTCCACATCCACCAGAGCCTCGACGGCCTGGATGTAATCCTCAACAGGGATCTTGGGGATGCACAGACGGTCAGCAGAGTCCTGCATACGCTTTGCGTTGCACTCGGGGCGGAACAGCTGGATGGTATCATCCGCAGTGCGGTAAGCCTTCATGCCCTCGAAGATCTCCTGTGCATAGTGGAACACAACCGTAGCAGGGTCCAGCTGGAAGGGTGCGTAGGGGACGATGCGGGCGTCATGCCAGCCCTCGCCCTCGGTGTAGTCCATAACGAACATATGGTCGGTGAACTTCTTGCCAAAACCCAGCTTAGACTCGTCCTGCGGCTTTTCCTTCGGGCAGGTAGTACGAGTGATCTTGATGTCCAACATGATAAATTTCCCTCTTTTCTGATCTCACACAGCGCCGCGCGGGCTGCACGCCCTGCGCCAAATATGCCGAATGTTGTTTTCTATTATAATGCCGTGAAACGGATTTGCAAGCAACCGAAAAATGTTTCATCTTTGGGGCAGTCAAGTTGCCACAAATTATGACCTTATCGGTGTTCAAAAGCGGAAAAACATGGTACAATAGAGTATATATGTAGATTTTTCGCCAAAAGGAGCTTGCGTTATGATACAGGGTGTTATTTTTGATATGGACGGGCTGATGTTCGACACCGAGCGCATCTGGAACATCTGCTGGGAGCCGGCACTGGCAAAATTCGGCCTGCCCTGCAAGGATGGCCTTTCGCAGGCTGCCCGCGGCACCACCAAGGCCGGCAGCTGCGATGTGCTGCGGCGCTTCTACGGTGAGGACTGCCCCGCCATGGGCATCGTGGAGGAGCTGTACCGGCTGGCCTATGAAGCCTTCAACAAGCCTGTCCCCAAAATGCCCGGCCTCGACGAGCTTCTGGCCTGGCTGGACGAACATCACATCCCCATGGCGGTGGCGTCTTCCAGCCCCATGACCGTCATCGAGGGACATCTGGAACACTGGGGCCTCGGCCATTACTTCAAGGCCGTCATCTCGGGCGAACATCTGACCCGCTCCAAGCCCGCGCCGGACATCTTCCTGCTGGCGGCGCAGAAACTCGGCACCGAGCCTGCAAAGACGATGGTGCTCGAGGACAGCTACAACGGCGTCCGGGCCGGCGCGGCAGGGGGCTTTGTCACCGTGATGGTCCCCGACCTCTCGCCCGCCACCGACGAGATGCGCAGGATCTATACCTGCGAGTGTGCTTCGCTCCACGAGGTGCGCAGAAAGCTCGAAGACGGAGAACTATGAGCCGCGGCAGACCCGCACCACTTGTGAAATTTCAACATATCATCTGACAAATATCAAGAAACCCCGTCATAACTCGGCTTGATCTCTCAGCCGTTTCCAAACTTGAAGCGCTCTCTGAAATACATTATAATAGTGGGGAAACGACTGATTTCCTGCGCTATGAATGGAGTTTGCATCATGAAGAATGATTCTTCCCGGTTCGGGCATATCATCCAGCTTTTCACCGTCCTTCTCACAGCCATCCTGATCAGCCTGTTTTTCGCTGCCCTCGTGCTGGTGGGCAAGATACAGGGTACGGCCCGCGTCGTCAACTACGCCGGCCTCGTTCGCGGCAAGACCCAGCGCATCGTCAAGCTCGAAATTTCCGGCACGCCGGAAGATGATCTCCTCGGCGATGTGGCCTCCTACATCGAAGGCCTCCGCTTCGGCAGCAGCGAGCTGGACCTGGTGCGGCTGGACGACGCGGATTTTCAGGCCAAGATGACCGCTCTTTCCAGCGAATTCGACGACCTGAGAAACGAACTCATCCTTGTCCGTCAGCGCGGCTACACCGAGACAGCCATCATCGCCAAGAGCGAGCATTTCTTCCAGACCTGCGACGAGGCCACCAACCTGGCCGAGGTCTACTCCCAGAAGCGGGCCACAGCCCTCGACTTTCTGGAAAAAGTCGTCCTCGCGGACATCGTGGGGCTGCTGCTTTTGTTCGGTTATCAGATTTTCAAGGCCCTGCGGTACGCGGCCATGAACCGCATTCTGCAGCGCAAAGTCTACCTCGATGAGGCCACCGGCCTGCCCAACAAGAACAAGTGCGAAGAGCTCCTGGACGCGCCCGACCCGCCGGACGGGAACACGGCGCTCTGCGTCTTTGACCTCAACAACCTGCGCACCGTCAACAATAACCTCGGCCACGACAAGGGCGACGAGTACATCCGCTCCTTTGCCGAACAGCTGCGTCTGGCCGTGCCATCCCAGCACTTCGTGGGCCGCGACGGCGGCGACGAGTTCATCGCTATCCTCTACGGCGTGGACTGGGACGGCGCACAGGATGTGCTGCGCAGCATCCGGGCACAAACGGCAGAGTATTCCCGCCAGCACCCCGAGATGCCCCTGAGCTATGCGGCAGGCTGCGCCATCGCCAGCGACTTCGAGGGCAGCACCCTGCGGGAGCTGTTCCGCCACGCCGACAAGAATATGTATGTGGACAAAAACCGTGCAAATCGCGAGGAGGCCGAGGCCCGGAAACTGCAGGACCAGCAGCTTCTGCAGCGGGTCAACGCCCATGGGTATCAGTTCTCGAACTGCCTCTACTGCGACGCCCTGCTGGACCAGTACCGCGTCCTGCGCACCTCGTCGGGCTTCTTCCTTGCTGACAACGGCAGCTATTCGGGTGCAGTGGAGCAGATCGTGGACGAGTACGCCGCCTCCGCCACCCGCAAGACAATGCGGGAAGCGTTGCAGCTGAGCACGCTGTCTGCTGCCCTCAGTGCTGAGCACCCCAAGCAGGAGCTTGAGCTGGATTTTGAGACCGACGGCGTGACCCAGCGCGGGCGGCTGACCCTCCTGTTCTGCGACGCCGACCTCCATGGGCGGCTGCACCACTTCCTCGTGGGCTTCGAGTATTTCCGGGACAAGAGCACCGCCTTCGACGAGCGCCAGCCCCTGACCCAGTATTACGAGCAGATGAAGCACTCCCTGCTGGAAAACGACAACTATGTGGATGCCCTCATCGACGCAAACGACGCCCTGTTCACTGTGGACCTGACCCACGGCCAGCTCGAGCAGATCTTCTACCGGACTACCGCGCTGCGGCAGTTCGATCTGCAGATGACGCTGCCCTGCTCCTACGACGACTACTGCGCCCAGCGCCGTCACTTCGTCACTCCTGAGACGCTGGAAAACTACCGCATCGTGGACACGGCGTCAAAACTGCTGGAGCGCTTCCACTCGGGCTTCAAGCACGTGACAGTGGAGTACCGGGAGCAGACCTCCTGCGGCGAGCCGGTCTGGCTCCAGAAGACCGTCCTCATGGCGCAGGATACCGTCTTTGATGCGGCCTCCGGGCGGGAGATGCCGGTCATCCACGGGATCATCCTCTTCCGGGATACCTCCATCTTCCATGCACAGGAGCAGGCCGAGAATCAGCGCCTGCAAGAAGCTTTTGAAGAAGCCGACTCGGCCAGCAAAGCCAAGACCGCCTTCATGAACCGGATGAGCCACGACATCCGCACCCCCATCAACGGCATTCTCGGTATGCTGGACATCCTCCGCTCCAACCGGGACGATGCCCGGAAGGTGGACAGCTGCCTTGATAAAATAGACCTCTCCGCTCACCATCTTCTGGCACTGGTCAACGACGTGCTGGACATGAGCAAACTGGAAGCCGGGCAGATGGTGATAGAACAGGAGCCCTTTGACATCGAGGTGCTGCTGCACGACGTCTCGTCGCTGGTGGAGGCACAGATAGAAAAGGACGGCCTGACCCACCGCCGCCACCGGGAGAACGTCCAGCACACCGCCCTCGTGGGCAGCTCCCTCAAGCTGCGGCAGATCATGGTAAACCTGTTCAGCAACGCCATCAAGTACAATAAGCCCGGCGGGTCCATCGACACCTACGCCAGGGAGCTCTCCTGCAACGGCACCACCGTGTGGTACGAGTTCCGCATCACGGACACCGGCATCGGCATGAGCCGGGATTTCCTGGAGAACCAGCTGTTCAAGCCCTTTACCCAGGAGTCCGCCGACGCCCGCACCCAGTACAGGGGTACCGGCCTCGGGATGTCCATCGTCAAGGAGCTGGTCAGCCAGATGGGCGGCAGCATCTCTGCCGAGAGCCAGCTGGGGGAGGGGACTGCCTTCACCTTCCAGCTGCCCTTCCTGCTGGACAAGAATGCCGCCGCAAAGCCCCAGCTCAAGCCCACCGACAACGGGCGGCTGGACGGGATGCACATCCTGCTGGTGGAGGACAACGACATCAACATGGAAGTGGCCGAGTTCCAGCTCACCAGTCAGGGCGCAGCGGTGGACAAGGCATGGAACGGCAGGGAAGCCGTGGAGCGCTTTGCCGCCAGTGCGCCGGGCGGGTATCAGGCCATCCTCATGGATGTGATGATGCCGGTGATGGACGGCTTCGAGGCGTCCCGGGCCATCCGCGCCCTCGACCGGCCCGACGCCGCCACCGTTCCCATCCTCGCCATGACGGCACAGGCTTCCGACGAGTGCGCCCAGTCCTGCCATCAGGTCGGTATGAATGGCCGTCTCGTCAAGCCTCTGGACGCCAAAAAGCTGGCAAAGAGCATCCGGGAGGCTGTACAAAACAAGCAGTAAAGGAGACGTTCTCATGAAAATCGCAGTCCCATTCGAAGACGGTCAGGTGTTCCAGCACTTTGGCCGCTCCGCACAGTTCAAGTTCTATGAGGCCGAAAACGGCCAGCTCCTGCGCACCGAGGTCATCCCGACGAATGGTCAGGGCCACGGCGCACTGGCGGGCTTTCTCGTACAGCATGGCGCAGATGTTGTGCTCTGCGGCGGCATCGGCACCGGTGCGCAGGTAGCACTGATGCAGGCAGGCATCCAGCTGTTCGGCGGCCTTTCCGGCGCCGCAGATGCCGCCGTGGCCGACTATCTGGCCGGGAAGCTGGTCTTCGACCCGGACATCCACTGCACCCACCACGACCACGACGAGGGCCACAGCTGCGGCTCCCACTGCGGGGGCAGGTGCCACTGATATTCCCGATATGCCATCAGCATCTGCTACAATGTCTCAGTAGCTTATGGCACAGACCGTTCGGTCGCTTAAAAGCCCCACTGGGGCTTTCATTGCTCCGCTACGCTGCGCAAACGCGAGCTTGCCTATGGCAGGCGGAACAGACTCATCACACCGCCAGCAAAGAAAAACAGAGCGTTCCCGACCGGGAGCGCCCTGTTGTACATATCGCTATCGTCTGTGGATCTTGGCAGGGTGCGTCCGGGTGGCGCACCCTGTTTTTGTTTTGCCTTATTTTCCCTTGTTCCGCAGTTCTTTTTTCGTTGCCCACAGACTGTAAGCGCAGGCGATCACCTCGGACACCCAGAACGCAAACCACGCCCTGTCGATGCCCATAGTGCGGATGAGAAACCACAGGCAGGGCACCAGCACCACCAGCTGCCGCAAGGCACCGCCGATCATATTGACCACGCCGTTGCCAAGACCGGAGGCAAAGTAGCCGCACAGAATCGTTGTGACCGCAAACAGGAAGGTCACCGAGATGATGCGCAGAGCGGGCACACCGAAAGCCAGCATCTCGTCACTGGCAGAGAACAGCCCCAGCAGCTGCGCCGGGAACAGCAGAAACACCGCCGTGCCGCACAGGGCAAACACCACGCCGGTGGGCAGCAGCACCTTCCATGCCTGCTTTACCCGGTCGGACTGCCCACTGCCGTAGTTGAAGCCTACCACTGGGATGGCTGCCTGTCCCAGACCATTCACCGGCATCATCAGGAAGTTTTGCAGCTTATAGTAGATGCCGAAGAACGCCACTGCCGTGGAGGACACCCCCAGTAGAATGCCATTGACCGCAAAGGTCATCACACTGCCGATGGCCTGCATCACGATGGTAGGCAGACCCACCCGGTAGATGTCGGCCACATCCTGCCACAAAAAGCGATAGCCCTTTAGCCGGACGTGGATGACCGGGTTTTTGACACGATTGAACCATAGCGCCGCCGCTGCGCCGATGAGCTGCCCGATGACGGTGGCAATGGCTGCACCCCGGATACCCATGGCCGGGCAGCCCAGCAGACCGAAGATCATAATGGGGTCGAGAATAATGTTGACTACTGCGCCGATGATGAGGGAGACCATAGACAGCACCGTGTCACCCACGGCCTGCAAGAGCCGCTGCCCGTAGGTCTGCAAAAAGATGCCCCAGCAGAACACGAGGTTCACCGAGAGGTATTCCCGGCACAGCTGCTGCAATTCGGGATCGTTGGTCAGGGCGGCAGTGATCCGGTTCGAGAATAGCAGCCCCACCAGCGTAAACACCAGCGAAGTGCCCAGCATCAGAAACAGCCCGGTGGTGGCGGCACGGCAGGCTTCCTCCGGCTTTTTCTGCCCCAGCTTCCGGGAGAGCAGGGCGTTCAGACCAACGGCGGTGCCCACACCAATGGCGATCATCAAAAACTGGATGGCATATACAAGAGAGGCGGCGGTCAGGGCAGTTTCCGACAGACGCGCCACAAAAATACTATCCACGATGTTGTACAGCGATTGGATGAGCAGCGACAGCATCAGCGGCACTGCCATAGTGTACAGCAGGGGGCGGACGGGCATTTCTGCCAGTTTGTTTTTCGGGTTCATAGATCCTCCTTTTTCGGGCAAACAAAAAAGCGTGAAATCGTTGAGGGGTAGCTTTCCCTCAGGATTTCACGCTTTGTAAGCCGGCTTTTTGTATTCTTAACGGAAGGTATTATACCGGAGTTTTTTCAAAATTGCAAGAAGGATTTTGAAAAAATCACAGCAGTGCGTTTTCCAGATCGCTCAGCATTTCGCTCAGTGCCTGAATGCCGCCCTCTGCGGTGTACCAGACATTCGGGTGTGCCAGATAAACGACGTGGCCGTTCTTGTAAGCATCCGTGCTCTTGACCAGCTCGTTTTCCAGGATCTCCTGTGCCATCTGTGCGCCATCGGTGCCAATGGCTGCATCGCGGTCCATGGCGAAGATGTAGTCGGGGTTCTTGTCCACAATGAACTCAAAGGAAGCCTCGTTGCCGTGGGTCGAAGTGTCGATATTGGCATCCACGCCGATGTTCTCAAAGCCGATCTCCTTGCCGATGATGGAGCAGCGGCCATCGTTGCCCAGAACATTGAAGCTGCCGCTGGTGGTCATGCCGACGATGGCAGTCTTGCCCTCTGCAAAGGCTTTCAGGGCGTCGATGCGGCTGTCAAAATCCGCCATCAAAGCTTCCACATGGTCTTCCAGACCAAAGATAGAAGCGATGGTCATGGCGTTTTCACGGGTGCTTTCCACAACGCCCTTTTCGGCGTCGGTCGCAAGGAAAACAACGGGTGCGATCTCGCACAGAGCATCATAGGATTTGGAGAGGCGTCCGCCGATAAAGATGATGTCCGGCTCACAGGCCATGACTGCTTCCATATCGGCTTCCTTGATGTTGCCAAGATTCACAATGCTGTCATTGGTGACATAGCTCTGAAGATAATCCAGAGAGGTAGATGCCGTGCCGACCACACGGTCGCCAACGCCCAGTTCATCCAGAATGTCCAGAGAAGCAAGGTCGAGGATCGCAATGCGCTGCGGGTCAAAGGGCACTTCCACATCTACCAGTTCCTTTGCACCGTTGAACGCCTTGATGGTCACAGATTCCGGTGCAGCTTCCGAGGAAGTGGCAGCTTCGCTGGATGCAGCCACAGAGGATGCCACAGAGCTTGCCGTGGAGGAGGAAGCGCCGCAGGCGGTAAGAACACCCGCTGCACTCACAGCGGCCATAGCGGTCAAAAACGAACGACGAGAAATTTTCTTCATAAGAATGCTCCTTTTAAAAAGTACTGAAATCAATAATATATCGACAAAGGCTTGCCTTCGATCTGCATGATCTCAAAGTCCACCTTATAGATATCGGACAGATTTTCTTTGGTGATCACTTCCTGCACGGTGCCAAACTTTGCGATTTTTCCATCCACGAAGGCGCAGATGTAGTCGGAATAAAACGCAGCATAGTTGATCTCGTGCAGAACAAGGATCACTGTTTTGCCCAGCTCATCGCACAGGCGGCGGACGATGCGCATAAGGTTGGTTGCGTGGTAAATATCCAGATTGTTGGTCGGTTCATCCAGCAGGATATATTCCGTGTCCTGCGCAATGACCATGGCTATATAGGCACGCTGCCGCTGACCGCCGGACAATTCATCGATGAACTGCTCCTCAAAATCGCCCAGTTCCATGTAGGCGATAGCACGGTCAATGATCTCGTTGTCCTCTTGGGTCAGCCGTCCGCCGGAGTACGGAAAGCGGCCAAACGCAACCAGTTCCCGGACAGTCAGCTTCATCTGGACATTGTTGGCTTGGGTCAGGATGGCGAGCCGCTTGCTCAGCTCCCTACTTTTCCAGCGTGTGATCTCCGTCCCCTCAAAATCCACAAGACCGCTGTCCCGTGCGATCAGCCGGGACAACATTCCCATCACGGTAGATTTTCCTGCGCCGTTCGGACCAATGAGAGAAAGGACTTTGCCTTTCGGAATCTCAAAACTCACGCCATCGACAACGGCTTTGCCATCGTAGCGTTTGGTGATCTCTTTTACAAACATGGTGTTATGCCTTTCTCTGGGTGAGCAGCAGATACAGGAAATACACGCCGCCGCCCACGGTGATGAACACGCTGACCGGAACCGAGTAAACGAACACCCGTTCCACCAGAAGCTGTCCGCCAATCAGAACGACCATACCGAACAAAACAGAGCCGGTGATGAGCTGGCTGTGCCGGTAGGTGCGCAGGAACTGCCGGGAAAGGTTGGCAATGATAAGCCCCAGAAATGCCAGCGGCCCGACCATAGCGGTGGCTGTTGCAATGTACAGCGTTACCCCCAGCAGCAGCCGCCGGATGCAGCGGTCGTAATCTACGCCCAGATTGATGGCCTGATCTTTGCCCAGTGTCAGAACGTCCAGCAGCGCAAGCTCTTTCCGGAGGGCAAAGGCGACCAGCACCAGAACCGCAACGGACAGCATCAGAATCGCTGAATTGACATTGGAAAAACTGGCGACCAGATCCGTCAACAGCGTGTCGTACTCGTTGGGGTCCATCACACGGGTCAAGGTCGTCTGGATGCTGGAAAAGAACGAGGTCAGCACTGTGCCGATGAGCAGGACGTACAGAACGTTGTGGTTCGTTTTCCGGAACAGATAGCTGTAGATCACGGTGGCAACAGCGCCCATAATGGCAAGGTCTACCGCAAAGGCTGCGTTGGCATTGACCGCCAGAAAGCTGCCCGAACCCGCCACAAAGAACACCGCCGTGTGGATCAGCGAATAAAGCTGGTCCATGCCCAGCAGGCAGGGCGTGACGATGGTGTTGTTGATGATGGACTGAAACACGATGGAGGCACTTCCGATGGCAAAGGCTGTAATGAGCATGGCGATCAGCTTGGGCGTGCGGATGCGCATGGCGTAGGCAAATAATTTTTGGTTATCAAAGTGGACACCCACTGTCATATAGCCTACGCAGGCCAGCAGAACAAGAAGCAGAAGGATCAGCAGGCGCAGATGATTTTTATGCGTTTTCATGCTGCACCTCCGGTTTTCTTGGCAGCTTTGCCCAGCCGGACTGCCTTGCGTCCATGCCGAAGCCGATACAGCAGCAGACCCACAAACAGGACACTGCCGATGATGCCAACGATCAGCTCGATGGGCAGCTCATAGGGATAGATCACAACCCGTCCGATCATATCGCAGACCAGCACGAACACAGCGCCAAACAGAGCGGTATCCACCAGCGTTCCGCGGATCTGGTCACCCTTGAACATTGCTACGATATTGGGCACGATGAGGCCGATGTAGGAGATCGAGCCGACCACGACAACAACGGATGCCGTGATCATAGCAGCGATGGTCAGACCCATAAACAGCACCAGATCATACGGAACGCCGAGGTTCTGAGAAAAGTCCTTTCCCATGCCCACGATATTGAAGTGGTTGGCAAATACAAATGCCAGAATCACCAGCGGTACCGTCAGCCAGACAAGCTCATACCGCCCACGAATGACAGTGGAAAAATGACCGACCAGCCAGCTGGAAAGAGCCTGTGTCATTTCATATTTGTAGGCAAGATAATTGGTAACGCCCATTACGATGTTGGAGAACATGATGCCGACCAGCGGGACCATGACAACATCCTTGAACTGAATGCGTTGGATGAACCAAACAAAGACCCATGTACCCAGAACGGCACAAACGAAGGAAAAGGCAGCACGTCCCCACAGGGTAGAACCCGGTGCAAACAGCAAAGCCAGCAGAATGCCAAACTGTGCAGAAGAAATCGTTGCGCCTGTGGTGGGCGAAACAAACTTGTTCATGCAGAGCTGCTGCATGATAAGCCCCGCCACGCTCATGCCGATGCCTGTGCAGAGGATGGCAAGCAGACGCGGCAGGCGGGAGATCAGAAAGATCTCCCATGTTTCCTCGCTGCCTGTAAACAGGTCAGAAGGCCGGATGTCCAGCACCCCGACAAACAAAGAACAAACCGAAAGAATCATCAGCAGAACGCCGAGAAAAACGGTGGAACGATGATTACGAATGAAAAGCCCTCCTCAATATTAGTATAAACTAACTTTTGAAAATAAAAAGAGAACGCCTGCGTGTGAAGAAACTGGTCTTACGTGTTCACACACAGCGCGTTCTGATGGAGGGATTATATCATAGGGCATTGATGGGTTTCAAGTGGCAAACTCTCACGAAGGTTTCACATGGCAAACCATCCTTCTTTGTTGATTCCTACAAAGTTGCTCCGATTTATATATCGCTGCAAATTACAACATTGCAGCGTCCTATTCTTATTATAAAAAACGCAAAAAATAAATGCAAAGGCGATCCTTCACAAAAAGAGCCCTCGCATTTATTGGTAAAAATCATCATGCAGCTTCAGTTCAGAACGCCCAGCAGCCGTTTACCGGCTTCCTGCTGCGATTCTCCAAGGGATACCGCCAGTTCTTCCCGCAGGACACGCTCTACCATCTGGTAAAAGTAGGCATCCATGGCGTTGATCTTTCGACCGCGGCTTTGCTGCTGGGTCTGCTTCTGCCCCAGCTCCTTGAACAGGGTAAGGTATTGGTAAAAATCGTTGGTGTGCAGCAGCGCCTGATAGTGTTCTGCCAGCGCCGTCTGCACCCCCGCCGGGATAGGCAGCTTCTCCGCTTTGATGCGTGCAAGGTCGGCTTCCGCCTGCTGTGCCGGGGTCACCGGGCGCAGCGCCGCTTCCTTTTCCGTGGGGATATAGCTGCGGTCGTGGGAATCCGAAAAATAAGGCCGGAGGGTGTAATACTCTCTGGCGGACTCATCGCAAAAGCGCCGCAGCCCGACGCCTTCCACCTCGTGCACTCCCAGATTTCCGTAAACCACCAGTGCTCCCGCCTGAAACCGTGACATGGTATTTTCCTCGTTTCCTTGTATGGAAGGAGTGCAAAAACATACCTTCCAGCGTACTTTTACTCTTTATTATATTGTACCACGACTGGGCGGCTGGCTTCAAAGGGCATCTTCCACAAAGTTTTCCTCGTGCAATCTGCGCAGAATGCCCAGTACAATTCTTGTGCAAAACTGCCTTTGCAAATTCCAGACAGGCAGGCTATAATGATTTCGTACAACGAGTAGCACTCATGCGTAAAACCGGTTGCATGAGAGCTGCCCGTTTTTTTATCGCAATTTTTTGCAGAAATGACTTACAAAACTGCATATTTGCGATATGCAGTTTGCGGATGTTGTCCGGGCATTGAAAGCGCAAACTGCAATGTTTGCCCCAAAATGGAAAGGTAAAGGTGAATCCCATGGAAAGTTCCAATCAATTTCTCGGCACGGAACGCATCGGCAAGCTGATGCAAAAGTATGCGATCCCGTGCATTATTTCGCTGCTGGTCGGCGCACTGTATAACATCGTGGATCAGATCTTTATTGCAAACGCCAGCTATCTCGGCTCTTATGGCAACGCCGCCAATACGGTCGTTTTTCCCCTGACGGTGGTAGCGCTGGCAATCGCAGTCATGATCGGTGACGGTTGCTGCGCCTTCGTCAGCATCAGCCTTGGGCAGAACGAGGTCCCCAAGGCAAAGCGGAGCGTCGGCAATGCGGTGGTGATGTGTCTGGTCAGCAGCATTGTGTTGACCATTCTCTATCTGGTTTTTGCGGACACCATTCTTGCCATGTTCGGCGGAACGGTCAATGCCGAGACCTATCATCACTCCCAGGAATATTTCTTTTATATCACGCTGGGCGTGCCCTTTTATATGTTTGGGCAGGCCATGAACCCCATCATCCGCGCGGATGGCAACCCCCGTTTTGCCATGGTGTCCACCCTTGCGGGTGCGGCGCTGAACATCATTCTGGACCCCATCTTCATTTTCGGCTTCCGCTGGGGCATGATGGGCGCAGCGGTGGCTACCGTCATCGGTCAGCTGGTCACGGCAGTGCTGGCAGTGTGGTATCTGCTGCACATGAAGATCATTCGCCCTGAAAAGGGCGACTACCGGCTGAAGGGCTCCATCTGCGGCCGTACCCTGACCCTTGGCATGACCAGCTTTCTGTCCCAGATCAGCCTTGTGGCGGCAATGGCAGCCATCAACAACATGATCCGCAAATACGGCGCACTGGATGCCGTGTTCGGGCAGGAACAGTACGCCCAGATCCCTATGGCAGTTGTTGGCATCGTGATGAAGTTCTTCCAGATCGTCATCTCCATCGTGGTGGGCATGGCGGCAGGCTGCATCCCCATCGTGGGCTACAACATGGGCGCGGAGAAAAAGCTCCGTGTGCGCGATCTGTTCACAAGGCTGCTGGTGGCCGAGGCGCTGGTGGGCGCGGTGGCGCTCGTGCTGGCCGAGGGCTTTCCCCGGCAGCTCATCGCCATTTTCGGCGCGGCCAACGAGAGCAGCTACTACACCGCGTTTGCCGTCAAGGCCTTCCGCACGTATTTGTGCATGATGATCCTCGCCTGCGTCAACAAGGCGTGCTTCATCTTTTTGCAGGCGGTGGGCAAGGCGCTGGCCTCGACGCTGCTGTCCATGTTCCGTGAGGTGGTGTTCGGCGTGGGCTTTGCCCTGCTGCTGCCGGTGTTCTTCGGTCTGGACGGCGTGCTGTATTCCATGCCGGTGTCGGATATTCTGACCTTTATCATCTCGGCGATCATCATCGTGAAAACCTATCGGGAATTGAACACGGAAGGAGTGCAGAACGCATGAAAAACAGAGTCATTACCATCAGCCGCGAGTTTGGCAGCGGCGGACGCACCATCGGCAAAAAGGCGGCGGAAAAGCTGGGCATCCTCTGCTATGACGCGGAGATCATTCAGGAGATGGCAAAAGAGACCGGCTTTGCGCCGGCATATGTGCAGGAGGCGGGTGAGTACGCCCCCGGCGGTTTCCTCTCGAACGCTTTCTCCAACCGGATGTTTGGGCCCACCAACGAGGACATTCTCTGGGAGCGCCAGTACAAGGTCATCACGGACCTTGCCGCAAAAGGGCCCTGCGTCATTGTGGGACGCTGCGCCGACTACATTTTACAGGACACAGCGGACTGCCTGAAGGTCTTTATCCATGCGGATCTGGCATTCCGGGCCAAGCGCATCGTGGAGGTCTACGGCGAGCGGGAGCAGTCCCCGGAGGAGCGTTTGCGGGATAAGGACAAGCGCCGGGCTGCCTATCACCGCTTCTACACGAACATGAAGTGGGGTCACGCCCAGAACTACCACCTGACGCTGGACAGCGGCGTGCTGGGCATCGACAGGTGCGCGGACATCATCGCGGGGCTGTATTGAGCGAGCCGGAGGCGCGTTTGCTTTCCGATGCGCGCAAAAAGACCGCCTGATGGCGGTCTTTTTGCTGTATTGGTGCCTTACACCGTCCAGCGGCGGCGGTCAAACAGCGCGATCGTCACAGCGACGGCGGCGGCGAAAAACACCAGCGCCGGCCACGGCAGACCCAGCACCCGCGGCAGCGGGGCGAGGCACGTGATGGCCGCGCAAAACAGCAGCGAGCAGTCCAGCAGCGCGAAGATGAGCCGGTTCAGCAGCTTCGAGTGCGCGGCGCGCGCCGCATCCGACCACGACTTTTTCACGTTCACGGTCAGCTGTCCGGCGTTGGCCTTGCCGAAAAACTCCGACAGCTGCGCCGGCAGCACCGTGAGCTTCTCGCCGGAGCGGGCGAGCTGCTGCGCAAGCGTTTTGACCTTCTTTTCGATGTGCTCGCGGCTCAGGGCGGTGTTTTTGACATACTCCGCCACGATCTCGATGACGTTTGCGTCCGGCGACACGCTCGTGAGCATGCCCTGAATGACGAGCAGGCTGCGCCCGAGCATCGTCAGCGAGCCGGGCACGGACACGCCGTATTCGTTGAGGATCTGCACGAACTCGTCCACCAGCACGCCCATGTCCATGTCGGCCATCGGCATGGCCTCGTACTTGTGCAGGAAGATGCCGATGCGTTCGGCGAGCGCCTGCCGGTCGGGCATACGCGTATATTGGCCGAGCGCGAGCAGCGTCTGCGTCAGGGCGGGCACGTCCTGGTCATAGATCGTGCGGATGATGCCCATGTACAGCTCCGCCTCGCGCGGGCTGATGCGTCCCATCATGCCGAGGTCGAGCCAGACGATCTTCCCGTCCTGCACGCGGATGTTGCCGGGATGGGGATCGGCGTGGAAGAAGCGGTAGACCGTGATCTGGCGGATATAGTTGTGCACGAGCTTGACGGCGATCTCGTTGAGGTCGTAGCCGTCGGCGCGCAGACCAGCGGCGTCGTCGATCTGGTGACCGCCGACATACTCCATGACGAGCACGTTTTTCGTGCACCACTTCGGGTATGTGGCCGGGCAGTCGGCGTAGGCCACGCCGTCGTTGAGGCGCTTGAACTCTGCGATGTTGTCTGCCTCGATCGTGAAGTCGAGCTCCTCCTGCACGGTGCGCCAGATCTCGTCGAGCACGGCGTGAAAGTCCAGCGCGCTTGCAAGCGGCGTGTACTTGAGCAGCACGGCGGCGCGCTTGAGCAGGCGCACGTCGCGGCTCATGATCTCATACAGGTCGGGGCGCTGCACCTTCACGACGACGCGCTGACCGTCGGTCAGGGTCGCTGCGTGCACCTGCGCGATCGAGGCCGAGCCGAGCGGCCGGATGCCGATGTCGGAAAAGACCTCCTGCCACGGTCGGGCGTAGGCCTGCGTGAGGATGCGCTCCACCTCGGTCAGCGGCATGGGCGTCACGTCCGTGCGCAGCGTCTCGAGCGCGAGGCAGTATTCTTTGGGCAGAATGTCCGAACGCATGGACAGAATTTGTCCGAATTTGACAAACGTTGGCCCGAGGTCCACGAAAATATCGCGCACCTTCTCCGGCGTCAGCCCCTGAACGAGGTGATGCTTTTGCAGTATGGCGACGATCTCGGCGAAGCGCTTGGCCTCGTCGAGCTGCGCGGCGGGGCCGGCCATCAGTCTGCTTCCTTCTTGGCCAGCAGCTTTTGCAGCAGCGCCTCGCGCTCGTCGGCGCTCATGGCGTCCACGTCCACGGCGGGCTTTTCGTCCGCGTCCCTGGCAGCGGCCTGCTTGCAGGTGCGCTTGAGCTCCTCGTTGAGCACGCGCCCCTTCTCCACGGTCACTTCGCCGCGCGCGACGCACTCGTCGAGCAGCTTGCCGAGCTTTTCGCAGCCGAGGTCGGCCGCGCCCACGGAGGCGACGATCAGCTTGCGCAGATAGCTTTCAATAGAATCCATAATCTATACACTCCTTATCTTATCTTGTGCACTTTGCGGTATCGTATGCCCGGTCCCGGGCGGGGATCACGAGTTGGCGCCGGCCGCGGCGGCCGCATCGAGCAGCGCCATGACCCGGCGGTAAAACATCCGTGTGCGCACGACGCCGGTGTTCATCACGCCGCCGATCGCGGCCAGATGGTCCAGCTCCTCGACCGGCAGCACCTGCCACACGCCGCGCTGCGGCGTCTGACCGGGCGCGAAGTCCGTGTGCGGTGCGCCGCCGGGATAGCGGGCGGAGACGGTGTTGACCAGCCCGTCGTTCGGCAGCCAGTCGGACGGCACGGCGCCGCCCGCGCGCCCCATCGCGGTCGAAAACGGCCAGAGCAGCGGCGTCATGGCCGTGTCGGGCTTCTGGTCGTGCGTGAGCAGGCGCGGCAGCGTCCGGCAGCAGGGGATGGAAAAATACCAGGCGTCCGGCAGTGTGTCGATGCGCGCATTGAGCGCGCGCGCACCGGCGCAGCGCAGGTCGTCAAAGGCGTTGTCGCCTGCCGGGAGCTGGTTTTGTGCCAGCATCCGCAGCGCGGCCGTGCTGAGCGGCTCGTCCGGGTCGCGGCGGATGCCGAACTGGTCGAGCCGGAAGTCATATACGTCCTTGAACGCCGAGATGCCGAGCGCGCGCGCCGCGCCGAGAAACAGCGTCGAGAGCGCATTCGCAGCATCCGGCTGCACGTCGGGAAACGTCGACCCGTCGTGCGGTGCGGCGATGGCCACCAGCGCGTGCACCCAGCCGGTCTTGCCGCCGGTGAACAGCGGCGAGGGCGTCTCGCCCGCGGCCTCGGCCGCCTGCACCTCCTCGGGGCAGCCGTGCGCGAGCAGCTGCATGAGCAGCCGCGCCGTCGCGCCGCCAAAGCTGTGCCCGACGAGATCTATGGGCCTGTCCGCGCCCCAGCCGGGCACGAGCGGCGCGGGATATGCCGTGCCGAAGCGCGCGTGACCGAAGCGCTGCGCGTGCGCGATGCCGTAGTCGGCCCTGCCGCCGGTGAGCGCGGCGTAGAGCTCGCACGCGCGGTCCCACGCGCTCGAGATGATGCCGACCGAGGCCGCGCGGCAGTCATACCCGCAGCGGTTGAGATAGCCGAGCACGTCACCCGCCGCGAGTCCCCAGTAGGGCACGGCGCGGTAGAGCGCGTCCTGCGCGCCCCAGCCCAGCAGCCCGTGCACGAACACGGTCGGGTGCGCGCTGCGTCCGCCGGGCGGTGCGTCCGGCAGCAGGCATTCGCCCACCTCCAGCGCCTGATGCAGCAGCTCCTGCGGTGTTTTCATGGCGCGCCTCCTTCCGGGTGAAAATCCTGTTCTTAATATAGCACACCGGCCGGAGAGCGTCAACGCTGCGCCCGGGAGAAACAAAACGCCGAAAACAAAGCGGAGAGCGCGGCGGGAAATTGTGCGAAATGCTAAAAGTGAAGTTTTTTGCCAAATGCGCTTGACTTCAGCAGCTAAAAGCGCTAAAGTAGGCACATCTTCACTACAGGAGGCCGCAATCATGCGTCTGGTCCGATTTGCAAGCGCATATTCCTACTATTACTTTATCGAGGGTAATAGTCGTTTGTGCTGCGATCATACCAGAACCATCTGAGACTTCCCGGTCCGGTTTTGACAAGGCTGCACAGACGACTGTGTGGCTTTTTTCTTTGCCGGAACTTACATTTAGGAGGAGAAAACACATGAACATCAAAAAACTCACTGCTCTGCTCTGCGCCGTGGTCATGGTGCTGTCGCTGGCCGCCTGCGGCGGCAGCGGCGACAAGGCTGAGAATAAGCACTACACCGTCGGCATCTGCCAGCTCGTGCAGCACGACGCGCTCGACGCGGCCACCAAGGGCTTCCGCGATGCGATCACCGACGCGCTCGGCGCCGAGAACGTCACCTTCGACGAGCAGAACGCCGCCGGTGACAGCGCCACCTGCGCCACCATCTGCAACGGCTTCGTGTCCAGCGGCGTGGATCTGATCCTCGCCAACGCGACCGGCGCGCTGCAGGCTGCGGCCGCCGCCACGAAGGACATCCCGATCCTCGGCACGGCCGTCACGGAGTACGGCGTCGCGCTCGGCATCGATAACTTCTCCGGCACGGTCGGCGGCAACATCTCCGGCACGTCCGATCTGGCCCCGCTCGATCAGCAGGCGGCCATGATCACGGAGCTGTTCCCGGATGCCAAGAACGTCGGCATCATTTACTGCTCCGGCGAGCCGAACTCCGTCTACCAGGCGGACGTCGTCAAGGCCGCGCTTGAAAAGGCCGGCTGCACCGTCACCATCTACACCTTCGCCGATACGAACGACGTCGTCTCCGTCACCGGCACGGCGAGCGACGCCAACGACGTCCTCTACGTCCCGACCGACAACACCGCCGCCTCCTGCGCCGAGGCCATCAAGGGCGCTGCCACGAAGCCCATCGTCGCCGGCGAAGAGGGCATCTGCAAGGGCTGCGGCGTTGCGACGCTGTCCATCGACTACTACGAGCTCGGCCGCACCACCGGCGAGATGGCTGTGAAGATCCTCAAGGGCGAGGCCGACATCTCCACCATGGCCATCGAGTACTACCCGAACCCGGTCAAGAAGTACAACCCCGAGATGGCCGAGCACTTCAACCTCACCATCCCGAGCGACTACGCGGCCATCGGCTGATTTTCAACACGATTCCCGGCTCCCTGCCGCAGTTTCTGCGGCAGGGATACTCCACACTATGAGGTAATGTTATGAATTCACTGGTTCTTGCGTCCCTGAGCCTGCCGAATCTGGTTTCGCGCCTGCCCGGCGGCGTTGCGCAGGGCATCATCTGGGGCATCATGGCGCTGGGCGTGTACATCACGTTCCGCCTGCTCGACGTCGCCGATCTGACGGTCGACGGGTCGTTCACCACCGGCGGCGCCGTGACGGTCGTGCTCATCGTCGCGGGCTGGCCGGCGTGGGCTGCGCTGCTGGTCGCCGTGGCTGCGGGCCTGCTCGCGGGCTTTGTGACCGGCCTGCTGCACACGAAGCTCGGCATCCCGGCGATCCTCGCCGGCATCCTGACGCAGTTTGCGCTCTACTCGATCAACCTGCGCATTATGAGCATGAAGGCCAACACCCCCGTCAACCCGGATAAGTACGACCTGTTTCTGACGCTGCGCAGCGTGCCCGGTGCGATCTGGAAGGGACTGCTGCTCGCGGCGGTGCTCATCGCGCTGCTGTACTGGTACTTCGGCACCGAGCAGGGCAGCGCCATCCGCGCCACCGGCGCCAACCCCGCCATGAGCCGCGCGCAGGGCATCAACATCGACGCCATGAAGGTGCTCGGCCTGTCGCTCTCCAACGGCATGGTCGCGCTCTCCGGCGGTCTGATGGCGCAGTATCAGGGCTTTGCCGACATCAACATGGGCCGCGGCGCGATCGTCATCGGCCTCGCCGCCGTCATCATCGGCGAGGTGCTGTGCGACGCCATCTTCCGCAAGGGCTGCAACTTCTCGGTGCGTCTGGGCTTTGTCGTGCTCGGCGGCATCGTGTATTACCTCGTCATGGTGCTCATCCTCTGGCTCAAGCTCGACCCGAACGATCTCAAGCTCTTCACGGCCGTGATCGTGGCGGCGTTTCTGGCCGTGCCGTATCTCAAGGGGCAGGCCAAGAGCTCGTTCCACCGTCTGAAGAAGGGAGGCAAGTGATATGCTGACACTGGACCATATCTCCAAGACCTTCAACCCCGGCACGATCAACGAAAAGCGGGCGCTCGACGGGCTGTCGCTGCACCTGAAGCCGGGCGATTTCGTGACCGTCATCGGCGGCAACGGCGCCGGAAAATCCACCATGCTCAACGCCGTCGCGGGCGTCTGGCCGGTGGATGACGGGCGCATCATCCTCGACGGCGTGGACGTGACCGCCATGCCGGAGTTTCACCGCGCGCAGTACATCGGCCGCGTGTTCCAGGACCCCATGATGGGCACGGCCGCGAACATGCAGATCGAGGAAAACCTCGCCCTCGCCGCGCGCCGCGGCAAAAAGCGCACCCTGCGCTGGGGCGTCACGAAGGCCGAGCGCGAGGAATACCACGAGCGGCTCAAGACCCTCGGCCTCGGGCTTGAGGATCGCATGACGGCGAAGGTCGGCCTGCTCTCCGGCGGCCAGCGTCAGGCGCTGACGCTGCTCATGGCCTCCCTGCAAAAGCCGAAGCTGCTGCTGCTCGATGAGCACACCGCGGCGCTCGACCCCGCGACGGCGGCCAAGGTGCTCGAGCTGTCGGACCGCATCGTGCGCGAAAACGAGCTGACCGCCATGATGATCACCCACAACATGAAAGACGCCATCGTGCACGGCAACCGCCTCATCATGATGAACGAGGGGCGCATCATCCTCGACATCGAGGGCGAGGAAAAGCAGCACCTGACCAAGCGCGACCTGCTCGACAAGTTCGCCGAGGTCGCGGGCATGCAGGTCGAATCCGACGAGGTGCTGCTGAGCTGACGGGCGCGTCTGCGCGAAAAAACATCCGCATATCCAGCCGCTCCGGCGCCGGTCGCGTACCGACGCCGGAGATTTTTTCTTCCGCCGGCTGAGATTTCCTCCCGCACGGCAACTACCACGAAAACTACCAAATTTCGACCAGAAAGTTTGTGCAGTTTTTTTGCCGGAAAACACACACAAACACCGAAAAGTATGATACCCTTTCCATGCGAATTTGTTATGTAAATTTGCCGTTTTGTTTTTTGTGGTTCAGGAGGAGAAAGGTCCGTGGTTTTCAGCAGCCTGTCGTTTTTGTTTTGCTTCTTCCCGGCGTTTTTGCTGGTGTACTATCTGACACCGTCGCGTCCGGCCGGCGCACGCAATGCCGTGCTGCTGGCGGGGAGCAGCGTGTTTTATATCATCGGGCTGGACGGTCAGTGGGCGTATTTTGCGCTGCTGGCCGCATCGGTGCTGGTCAACTACGGGCTGGGTCTGGCCATCGTGCGCGACAAGCCGCGCGCGAAGCTGTGGCTCATTCTCGGCATCTGCTACAATTTCCTGTGGCTGTTCCTATTTAAATATCTCAACTTCGTGCTCACCGGTGTCAACGGTGCGCTCGGGCTCGTGTCCGGCGGCAAGGCGGCGATCCCGCTGCTGCGCTGGGCGCTGCCGGTCGGCATCAGCTTCTACACGTTCTCGGCGGTGGGCTATCTCATGGACGTCTACCGCGGCACGGTCGCACCGGAGCGCTCACTGCTCACGTTCGGCACGTACCTGACCATGTTCCCGAAGCTGGTCTCCGGCCCGATCGCGAGCTATACGGAGCTGCAGCCGGAGTTCGGCGCGCGCAATGTGTCGCTGCGTCAGGCGGTCGACGGGCTCAAGCTGTTTTTGTTCGGCATGGCGCTCAAGGTGCTGCTTGCAAACCAGCTCGGCGTCCTCTGGAGAGATGTGATCACCATCGGCTTCGAGAGCCTCTCGACGCCGCTTGCGTGGATGGCCGCGTTCGCGTATTCGTTCCAGCTCTATTTTGACTTCTGGGGCTACTCGCTCATGGCCATCGGCATCGGCCGGATGCTGGGCTTCCACATCCCGGAGAACTTCCGCTGCCCGTATCTGGCGCTGAGCATGACGGAGTTCTGGCGCCGCTGGCACATCACGCTCGGCACGTGGTTCCGCGAGTATCTGTATATCCCGCTCGGCGGCAGCCACTGCAGCCGCAAGCGCATGATCTTCAACCTCCTCGTCGTCTGGCTTGCGACCGGCCTCTGGCACGGCGCGCACCTGAACTTCCTGCTCTGGGGTCTGGGGCTGTTCGCGGTGCTGGTCGTGGAAAAGCTCTGGCTCAAGCAGTATCTCGACCGCTGGCCGATACTCGGGCATCTGTACATGCTCGTGCTCATCCCGGTGTCGTGGGCGGTGTTCTCCGTGTCGGACTTCGGGCAGCTGGGTGCGTATTTCGGCCGTCTGTTCCCGCTGTTTTCGCGCACGGCGGCGGCCTACCCGCTCGATTTTCTCAAGTACGGCAAGACCTACGGCGTGTTTCTCATCCTCGGCCTGCTGTGCTCGACGTCGCTGCCGGCGTATCTGTACCGGCGGCTCAAGGGCACGTGGGTCGGCGCGGTCATTCTGGCCGTGCTGTTCTGGCTGTGCCTGTACTGCCTGAGCAAGGGCATGAACGACCCCTTTATGTACTTCCGATTCTAAGGAGCGTAGACGCATGAAACGCATCAAACCGCAACAATTTCTCATCCTGCTGCTGGTGGCCGCGCTCGCGGCGGCGCCGTTTCTCATCCGCGGCCTGATCGACCGCAGCGACACCGGCAAGGAGACGACCGCCACCGTCACCCCCACGCCGGAGATCACGGCCGAGCCCACACCCACGCCCGAGCCGACCCCGCTGCAGTTTACGACCGTGGACGCGTCGTATTTTGACGACGCGCTCTTCATCGGCGACTCGCGCACCGTCGGCATCGCCGAATACGGCAACCTGAAAAACGCGACCTATTTCGCCGACGTCGGTCTCAATGTCTATGTCGCGCAGACGAAGGCCGTCGCCGTGAAAAACGTCGGCACGGTCACGCTGCCGCAGCTTCTGAGCCAGAAGACCTTCGGCAAGGTCTACATCATGCTCGGCATCAACGAGCTCGGCAACGATCTGGATGACATCACGGCGAAGTTCTCCGCCCTGATCGACACCGTGCGCGCCGCGCAGCCGAACGCCATCGTCTATGTCGAGGCGAACCTGCACGTCGGCCCGTCGCGCTCGAGCACGGACGCGACGTTCAATAACCCCCGCATCGACCGCCTCAATGAGAAGCTTGCCGCGCTGGCCGACGGGAAGGACATCTTCTACATCGACATCAACGAGGTGTTCGACGACGAAAACGGCAACCTGCGCGCCGATGCCAGCGGCGACAGCACCCATGTCTACGCAAAGTACGATCTGGACTGGTGCGACTGGCTGTGTACGAAGGCGATCGTCCGCTGAATAAAGCAAAGGCCAGCCGGAAATCATTCCGGCTGGCCTTTGCTGTGACCGTGCGGTCACTGTGCTCTCTCATGGTCTCTCTCGACGCGCGGGCGCATCAGCGCTTGATGATGTACCACACGAATCCGGCGCAGGCAAGAACCATACCGCCGCCGACTGCTGCAAAGATCATGTGTCTGCCTCCTTTCCCCCGAAAGCTCCGGCCGGTGTCCGGCCGGGGCAACAAAGTGACTTACCTTGAAGTTACTTCATTATAAGATGAACCCGCGCTAAGTTTCCGGAAAGGCGCGGCAAAAACGGCACGCAGTCGTTAAGAAGGCGGAAAGAAATGGCCTTCCGCCGGAAAAGACGGTCGCACGCGGGCGCACATTGTGCTATGCTGAACGTGGGAGCGGAGACCAAACAACGAGAGGGACAAAGAGGGGTGCTTATGAAAAAAGCGAGTAAGCGCGTGCCGCAGTGGCTGCGCGATCTGGGTGTTTTCATTCTTGTTATGGGCGGCGCGGTCGGCATCTGCATGCTGCTGTCGGCGTGCTATGACGACAACAATCCGTTTGCCACGTCGGTGTTCATTCTGGCGGTGGTGCTCATCTCGCGCTTTACCAACGGCTATCTGCCCGGTGTGCTGGCGGCGGCGGTCGGCGTGGTGGGCGTGAACTATCTGTTTACCTACCCGTTTCACGAGTTCAACCTCTCCATCGACGGCTACCCGCTGACGTTTACGGTCATGCTGGTCGTGAGCGTGCTCGTGAGCACCCTCACCACGCAGATCAAGCGCCAGGAGCAGCTGCGCTACGAGGCGGAAAAGGACCGCATGCGCGCCAATCTTCTGCGCAGCGTCTCGCACGACATCCGCACGCCGCTCGCGGCGATCATGGGCCTGAGCGCAACGGTCGAAGAGGGCGAAACGCTCTCGGACGAGGGGCGCGGCATGGTCGAGGAGATCCGCCAGAACGCGCAGTGGCTGCTGCACCTGTCGGAAAACATCCTGTCCGTCACGCGCTTCAGCGAGGAGGGCGTCGTCATCGAGAAGTCGGACGAGGTCGTCGAGGAGATCGTCGGCAGCGCCATCCGGCGCTTTCGCAAAAACTGCGGCACGGACATCCCCATCGCGGTCACGAAGCCGGAGGAGATCCTGCTCGTGCCGATGGATGCCACGCTCATTGAGCAGGTACTGCTGAATCTGCTGGAAAACGTCGCCCGGCACAGCCCGTCGGCGACGGAGATCTTCATCGAGATCCGCGACGAGGGCAGCCGCGTCTGGGTGACCGTGGCGGACAACGGCGACGGCATCCCGCCGCAGCTGCTCGGCGTGCTCTTTGACGGCTATCTGCCGCTCGGCGCGGTGGAGGCGTCCGACCGCAGCCGGCACATGGGCATCGGCCTGAGCGTCTGCCGCGCGATCGTGCGCGCGCACGGCGGGGAGATCTATGCAAGAAATCGAGTCGGCGGCGGCGCGGAATTCCGCTTCTGGCTGCCGGCGGAGGAGGAACACACATGATCCGCAACAAAATCATCATCGTCGAGGACGATCCCGGCATCAGCAAATATCTGCAGGCGGCGCTGCGCGGCCACGATTACGAGCCCATGCTCGCGACCGACGGCAAGACGGCGCTGGAGATGATCGCCTCGCACTGTCCGGATCTGCTGCTGCTGGATCTCGGCCTGCCGGATATGGACGGCAGCGAGATCATCCGCTCCGTCCGTTCGTGGAGCCGCATGCCGATCATCGTCATCTCGGCGCGCAGCGCGGAGCTCGATAAGGCCGCCGCACTCGACATGGGGGCGGACGACTACCTCACCAAGCCCTTCGGCACGGTGGAGCTGCTGGCGCGCATCCGCACGGCGCTGCGCCACACGCGCACCGACGGCACGAGCGACGCGCTGGCCATGACGGGGGAGTACCGCGTGGGCGACCTGTGCGTGGACTACAACAAGCACCGCGTCTTTCTCGCCGGGGAGGATACGCACCTGACACCGAACGAGTATAAGATCGTCGCCTTGCTCGGCCGCCACGCCGGGCAGGTGCTCACGTATAAATCCATGATGAAAGAGCTCTGGGGTCCCGGCGTCGGCGGGGACAACAAGCTCCTGCGCGTGCACATGGCCAACATCCGCCGCAAGATCGAGCCGAACCCGGTCGAGCCGCAGTATATCTTCACCGAGGTCGGCGTCGGCTACCGCATGGCCGACAGCCACTGAGCCCATATCGAGACAAAAATCGCCCGGAGCTGCTGCTCCGGGCGATGGTTTTTTGGGTGGGCTTCAGTCCGCCGTGATCGTGATGCTGCGGGAGATGGACTTTGCCATGTCGTTGCCGCCGAGAATGTAGGCGGTCTGGCGGTACGTGCCGGGCGCGGTGGGCGCCTTGCTGCTGATGTACAGCCTGTGCGTGTCCGTCGTGCCGACATAGCGGTAGTGCACGCCGTCCTGATTGTGGCACGCTTCTCCGTCACGCATGAGCGTGGCGCCGAGCGGGCTGCTTTCCAGCTCGCTGGTGGTGTAGGTCGTCTGGTCGTTATTCCAGACCAGGCTCGCGCCGCTGGCGCGCATCTTCACGACGAGCGTGCCCGTGCCGACGCCGGTCTTGTAGTTCGGGTTGGACGTGATCGCCGTTACGAGGTACATACCCGCGCGGTTCGGCGAGCCGATGGCCACGCGCGTGCTGTCAAACACGCCGGGGATCTTGTTGATCACCTTGAGCAGCTCCGTGAACGAGGAGATGTCGATGTTGAAGAGCTTCAGGAGCTTGGCGAGATCCTCTGTCGGCTTCTCAAGCTTCTGCAGCAGCGCGCGCAGCTCGCCGAGGGTCATGCCGTCGTTGAGGATGTCCGTGAGCGTCTTGCCGTAGAGGGCCTTGACGACCGGGTCGATCTTTTCCAGCGCCTCCGGGGAGAGGATGCTCTCCGGCAGCTGCAGGTAGACCGCGCCCTTGACGCTGCTGGTCACGCCGCTGTAGACCTTGAAGATGGTGAAGTCGTCCTCCGGCTTCGTGGTGACGTACTGCTGCGTGGTCGGCTTCTCGTCATAGAAGATCGCGGCGGACTTGACGTGCACGCGCACGAACGCCTTGTTCACCGTGAGCGTTCCCTCGACCGCGTCGCAGCCGAGATAGGCGGCCGTGGTCGGGAAGCTTGCGCGGATCTGCTGGTTTTCGCCGGCGCCGATGCTCGGCGCGGTGTAGTCAATGCCGAATTTCACCGTGCCGCCCGCGACCGGATACCAGTCATCGTGCGTCAGGAGATCGTGCTTGCTGCTGCCGGTGCCGTAGTACTCGATGACCATGCTCTGGGCAGCGGCCTCCTTGCTCACGGTGGTCTGCGACCAGTCGATGAGCTTGTCGAGGATCTGCGTGCGCATGGCGGCGGCGTCCTTCGTGTAGCTGAGGGAGACGCCCTCCTTGAGCACGATCTTCGCCTGCGTGCGCGCGTCGACCAGCGTCACGGAGACGATGGTGTCCATGCCGTTCACGGTGAGCTTGACGTTGTGCGTGCCGACGGTGATGGCCGGGAATTCACGCAGTTTGTCCCAGCCGCCTTCCAGCACGACATAGCGCGGTTCGTGCGGCGGGAGCTTTGCCTTCGACTCATAGGTCACGGTCACGCCGCTGACGTCCGTGCCGGGCAGGACGGCGGCGACGATGGCGGCGCGCAGTGCGTCAAAGTCGATGTCGCCGCTGGCGGTATAGGTCATGTTGAGCGTGTAGGTGCCGCTGTCGTCCTCGGCCGTGTCGGTCGCGGTGCTCAGCGCGGCATCCGGCGCGGTGTCGGGCTCAGTGTCCGGCGTCACGGCGGGGTCAGTGCCCGGCGCGGCGTCCGGCGTCACGGACGGGGCTGCGGCGTCCGTCGCGGGAGAAGCCAGCTTTGTGAACGTGTAGACCGTGCTCGTCCCCTCAATGCGCACGGTGTAGCTCTGTGCGGCCGATTCACTGTTGAGCGCGGGATAGCTCGCGTTGAGGCGGTCGCGGAAGAAGCTTCCGGTGGTGTCAAAGCCGTTGACCGGCGTCCACTTGACGGCGTAGTCCGACAGGGTGCTGGTCGCGCGGTACTCCCATTGCTGGCTGCCGACCTCGTCATAATTGCTCAGCAGGGTCTGGCTGAGCAGGTCGTTGACGTCTGCTCCGGCGGGGATGTAGGCCGCGCCATCGTGGCCGGCCGGCACCGCACTCGCGGCGGAGACCGGCAGCTGGAATGCGGCGAGTTGGCCGAACAGCAGCACGGCCAGCAGCAGGGCAAGGATTCTGGTTGCGTGTTTGCGGGATATCATTGCAAATGAACCTCCTATTCCGGTATTTCTGTGGGGTCGTGCCCGGGGTGGGAGCCCGGACACGGCTGCATTATACGGCGCATTTCCGGCATTTTCAAGGCCTTTGGCAAAAATGTATCAAAAAGCTTAACATGTATAAAAAATTAACGCGTATTCATTTACAGGAATGCAGAAAAGCTCCCGTCCGTAAAATGTGGACGGGAGCTTTGATAAAATCGTGTTTATTTTCCCAGCGCGGCGCGCATTTTTCCGCAGATGTCCTCCGTGAGCGCGCTGGTCGTGGCGGCTTTGACGGCCTCGGCGGGGATGACCTCGCGGATGCGCACATACACGTGCGAGCGCCGCCAGGGGACGTTGCGCGCGATGCGCTCCGTGCCCTCGACCGTGCCGACCACGATGGGGACGTTTGCCTTCTGCGCGATCTTGAGCGAGCCCGCGTGCCACGGCAGCAGCTCGGCGCTTTTGCTGCGCGTGCCCTCGGGGTAAATGGCGAACGAGCACACGTGCGCGCGGATGAGATTGGCGGCGGCGTTGATGGTGGTCAGGGCGTTGCGCGCGTTTTCGCGGTCGATCGGCAGAAAGCAGCACCGGCGCACGAACGGGCCGATGACGAACTTGCGCATGTTCGACGGTTTGGACACGAACGCCAGCGGCCAGCGCCGCAGCACCCACCACTGCACCATGGGGTCAAAGTTCGAGCGGTGGTTGCTCACGAAGAGAAACTCCGAATCCGTCGGGACCTTTTCGAGCCCCTCGACGTGGATCTTGATGCGGCAGAGTGCGAGGATCCAGCCGTCGAGCGCCAGCGTCAGCGCAAGGTAAAACGGGCTGATGCGGTCATACATCCTGTTCGGCCCGGCAAAGAGCGAGCACACGAACATCAGCAGCACGTACACAAGGTTCGCCGCCACGAAGCAGCCGAGCAGCACGGGCAGCAGCCACCAGTAGCTGAGCGCGGGAGACAAAAAATAAATCACCGCAGTGCTGAGCACGGCGGGAACAAGCATCAGATAATAGAGCATGGCCGGACACCTTTCCACACGGGATGTGACGAAATCCTGTCAATAGTCATTGACGGCTGGGTATCACATCCATTATAATTACTGTACGGGACCGTGTCAATGAACGGGGTGTAAACTTGCGCGGATCTCGAAATTTTTCGATCAGAGATAGGATGGATAATGAGATGATCGTATTGAAATGGTTGTTCCCGGTGTTTCTGGCGGCGCTCGCCGTCGTGCACCTCATCAGCTGCTGGCGCGGCGATGACGATCTGCGCAAGCCGACGAAGGTCGCGCTGATGCCGGTCGTCGCGCTGACGTACCTCGCCTTTGCCAACACGCCGTCGCTTTGGGTGGTCGCCGGCCTGCTGTTCGGCTGCCTGGGCGACCTGTTTCTGCTGCGGCCGCTGCAGAAGCATTTCTTCGCCCTCGGCACGGCGTCGTTCTTCCTCGGCCACGTGTGCTACCTTGTGCACATCTACACGACCTATGCCGTGCATGTGCGCTGGTTCTGGATCGTGCTCGTGTGCGCGGCCTATGCCGCGGGCATGGTGGTCGTCTATAAGGGCAGCCGCAGGAGCATCCCGCGCGCCCTGCGTCCGCTGGCGCTGGCGTACATGGTCATGCTCTGCACGCTGAGCATCAGCGTGTTCCTGCCGCTGGTGACGGCGTTCACGTGGGGCAAGCTCGCGTCGTTTCTCGGCGCGTCGTTCTTCCTTACGTCCGACGGCGTGCTGTGCGACATGCTCTTCACCAAGAAGGCCGAGCCGACCAAGCAGAACTTCGCCGTCATGGGCACGTACATCCTTGCGCAGGTGCTGCTGACCATGGGCTTTGCATTCTGAGCCGGCACAAATCATCGAAAAAACGGGGCGCTCCGGTCGTGAGTGTCCCGTTTTTTGTACAGTCGTGGAAAATAATTTAAAAAACTGTTAGAACCGCTTTACATTTGTCGGAAAAAGCGATACAATCTGTAGCATTACCAATGGTCTCAAGGGGGAAGAGAGCATTATGAAAGCAAATGAAAGGGACAGCAGGACAGAGCAGGAGCGGTTCATCGACCGCATGCTCAAGGAGATCCTCGGCGGGCAGCGCAATCCGGGCGACCGGCTGCCCACGGAGAGCGAACTGGCCGCGCAGTACGATCTGCGCAAGACGAACGTACACCTTGCCCTGAAAGAGCTGGAGCGGCTCGGCTTTCTGGAGATCGTGCCGCGCCACGCCACCTACGTCGCACCCTATTGGGAGAAGGCGAATCTGGAGACGCTGGCGGTCATCATGACGCACGGCGTCACGCCGCATCCGGAGCTGGTGGACGCGTTTCTGGAGCTGCGCGAAATGGTCGCGCTCGGCTGGTTTCGCTGGGCGGAGCGCTGCCCGAACGCGGCGCAGATGCAAAAGCTGTACGGTCTGCTCGCGCAGATGGACGCCATCGCCTACGTGCCCGACGGCGACAAGGCGGCGTTTCTGGAACTGCTCAATGCGTTTCTGGTGTGCATGTTCCGCGAGTCGGACAACATGATCTTTCGCGTCATGCTGCGCTCGACGCGCGAGCTTGCACACGTGGCGTACTACATGGTGGCCTACACGCTCGATATGCAGGAGCTGTGCAGGGTCTACCGCGCGGTGCTTGACGGACTGACGGACGGATGCGTGCCCGAGGCGATCGCCTGCTGGAGCGCGTGGAGCGACCGGGTCACGCTGCGCTACCGCGAGGCGCTCGAGCAGCTGCAGAGCGCATGACCGGCCGCTGCCCCGGCGGGACAAAATGTCCCGCCGGGGCAATCGTTTTTTTCGCGCCGCGGTTGCGTGCGGCGTGCAGACGTGCTAAAATCAGGTAACAATATCGAAAGGGAGTGAGCCCGTGAAGCTGACATTTATCCGCGCCGACCACGAGGTGACCGGCAGCTGCACCCTGCTCGAGATCGGCGGGCATTACGGCCTGATCGACTGCGGCATGCAGCAGGGGCGCGACCAGTTTGAGAACATCGACATCCCCGTCCCGGCGGCGCAGATCGAGTTCGTGCTCGTCACGCACGCGCACATGGACCACACCGGGCACCTGCCGCTGCTGTATAAGCAGGGCTTTCGCGGCACGGTCTATGCCACCGAGGCGACGTGCGACCTGTGCGGCATCATGCTGCGCGACGCGGCGCACATCCAGATGTCCGAGGCCGAGTGGCGCACCCGCAAGGCCCAGCGGGCCGGCAATCCTCCGGTGGAGCCGGTCTACGACCTGGAAGACGCCCAGGGCGTGCTCACGCTGCTGCGCCCGTGCGCCTACGGGCAGCGCGTGCAGGTCGGGGAGAACATCATCATCCGCTTCACGGACGTGGGTCACCTGCTCGGCAGCGCGTGCATCGAGACGTGGCTCACCGAGGGCGATGTGGAAAAGAAGATCGTCTTTTCCGGCGACATCGGAAACGTAAATCAGCCGCTCCTGCGCGACCCGCAGACCGTCTCGGGCGCGGACTACGTGCTCATCGAGTCGACCTATGGCGACCGCAGCCACGGCGACCGGCCGGATTATCTCGGCGCGCTCGCCGACTGTATCCAGCGCACGCTCGACCGCGGCGGCAACGTCGTCATCCCGTCGTTTGCCGTCGGCCGCACGCAGGAGCTGCTGTATTTCATCCGCCAGATCAAGGACGCCGGCATGGTGCACGGGCATCCGCACTTCCCGGTCTACGTCGACAGCCCGCTTGCAAACGAGGCCACGCGCGTCTTTTTGCAGACCGACACGAGCTTTCTCGACGACGAGGCGCGCGCGCTCATCCGCAGCGGCGTGAATCCGCTGTATTTTGACGACCTGCACACCGCCGTCTCCAAAGAGGACTCCATGGCGCTCAACAACGACCGGACGCCCAAGGTCATCCTCTCTTCGAGCGGCATGTGCGATGCCGGACGCATCCGCCACCACCTGAAGTATAACCTCTGGCGGCCGGAGTGCACCGTGCTCTTCGTGGGCTATCAGGCGGTGGGCACGCTCGGGCGCAAGCTCAACGACGGGGAAAAGACCGTGAAGATCTTCGGCGACGAGATCGCCGTGCACGCCGAGATCACCGTGCTGCCCGGCGTGAGCGGTCACGCGGACAAGGCCGGGCTGCTGCGCTGGCTCAACGCCATGGAGCAAAAGCCCGCGCACGTGTTCGTCAACCACGGCGACGACGATGCGTGCACGGCGTTTTCCGCCTGCCTGCGCGAGGAATACGGCTACGAGGCCGACGCACCCTACAGCGGCAGCGCGTTTGACCTCGCCGCCGGTGTGTATACGGTCGTTGCGCCGCCGCGCCCCGTCCGGCACGACGAGCAGCGGCAGGCTGCCGCCGCCGGCAAGCGCCGCGAGAGCGCGGCCTTCGAGCGGCTCAAGCGTGCGCTCGGCGAACTCACGGCGCTCGTGCGCCGCTGTGATGGCTGCCCGAACAAGGGGCTCAACGCCTTTGCCGAGGAGCTCGAGCGGCTTACCGCCCGCTGGCGCGACCGCATTGCTCCGTAACACACTATATAATAATGTCGCAACGCCCTGCCGGATGCAGCGCATCCGGCAGGGCTCTCGGTTTGTCAAAGAACCTCGTAGCCTTTGCGCCCGCAGGCGCAAAGAAAGTCCAATCATTTTCTCCGGCGACATGTGCGGCGGAGAAAATACTTCTCGGCCTGCAAACGTGCGCGCCGTCCGCCTTCGGCGGACAGCGCGTGCGCTGCGGTCAGGCCGCAAACTCGTTTGTCAAAAAGTAACACTTTTTGACAGCTTCAAACGCCCTGCCGACTTTCCGGCAGGGCGTTTTTGCGCTCAGATCGTTTTGCGCGCGCGGCCGGTCAGATACGTCCCGACCGTGCCGAGACCGAGCAGCGCGAGATTGAGCCGCGGCACGACGTTTGTCTGCAGCGCGTCCGTGTCGAAGGCGTTTTGCGCCAGCAGCAGCGCACCCGCGCCGACCGCCGCCGCGCACAAAAGCACGAGCGCGGGCGGGTTTTTGCGCGCAAAGAGCTGTGCGTTGCGCGTGCACGCCGCGCGCAGACAGTTGACTGCCAGCGTCAGCAGCATCGCCACGAGCACAAAGTCCGGCAGCACCCACAGCCCGATCACGAGCGCGCCGAAGCGCTCGACCGCGTGAAAGAGGCTGATGTTGCGCAGCAGGGTGAAAAACGGGTGGTTGAGCTGCGCCGTCAGCCCCGCGCCGAGGTTTCCGATCGTGAACACGCTCAGCAGCGTCACGAGCACGCACGTGCGCACGCACCAGCGCATGGCGCAGCGCGCCCGCCCCGGCGTTTCCGGTGTGGCGCCGCCGGTGAAGGCCGCAAAAAACAGCACCGCCGCCCCCGCGCCGAACACCGTCAGCGCGCTGCGCGCGACGCCCGGCGCATCCGCCGCCGTCACGGGCAGCAGGTTTTTCACATCCAGCCCCGGCAGGGCGAACACCAGCACCAGCGTCAGCACGCCCGCGAGCAGTGGCCAGAAGATCTCCGCGGCGCGAAAGAGCGCCTTCGGCTCGCCGAGCGCGCCGCAGACCGCCATGGCGAGGATCGTCACCACGAACGGCCACGGCTGGCTCAGCGGGAACACCGCCTCGATGAAGCGCTCTGCCCCGATGCGCAGCGCGAACGCGCCGTAGAGCAGAAACCACAGGGCGTACAGGCACAATGCCGCCCGCCCCGCGACCGGCCCGAGCGCGCGCAGCGTGATCTCGCCGATGCCCTCACCCGGCCGGCCGCGGCGCAAAATGCCCTCGAGCAGCGCCGCAAACAGCAGCAGCGGCACGAGCGCCGCCGCGCCGCTCAGCCACCCGCCGCAGCCGGCCTCCGCCGCCGTCTTGCGCGGCACGAGGTGCAGCAGCGGTGAGAGCAGCACCATCGTGCACAGCGCGTAATACTGCCGCCGCGTCAGGGAAAGGTGCATCATCTTCCGCCTCCTGTGGTGTCGATGCCGTCGCGCAGGTCATATGTGCGCCCGACGTCGGCATCGACCGTCACGCGCACCGGCACGTCCGGCCAGAGCTCCGCCCAGCCGTCGCGGATGGCCGCCCATCTGCGCCCGCTGCGCACGGCGACGGCCTGCCCCACGCCGAGAAAGTCTGCCTCCAGCGCCTGCGATGCCGCGAGCGCATCGCGCACCCAGCCGCCCACGCACGCTGCGAGCGCCGCATTGAGCTCGTCCTGATAGGCCTGTGTGGTGATCCGGCGCGGCGTGCGCAGCTCGGAGATGCCCGCGCGCAGCCGCAGCGTCACGTCCACGCGCGCAAGCGTGCCGCCGTCCCAGACCGGACGGATGGCCGCCCTGCACGTGTCGAGCGTGAGCATGACGGTGCTGCCGTCGCCGTCACGCACCGCGATGTCGCCGTTGGTGACCACGCCGAGGAGCATGCTCGCCCCGCGCGCGGTCTCGGGCGCGATGCAGCCGAGATAGTCCCCGCCGCGAAAGATCGCATACCCCGCCGGGGCGAGCGCGAGCTTGCCGCCCTCGCTCTCCGGCGTGCGCACGCACGCCACGGCGCCCACGGCGGCACAGCCGCTGCCCGCGAGCGCGCGGGCGATGTCCGCGCAGGAAAACGCGTGGCTCGTGCCGCTGAGCGCGGTGTCCTTCTGCAGCGCGGCCAGTGCCTCGGTCACGTCGGTCCTGTCGTCGCCCGTGTCCATGACCGCCTGCTGCGCCGCCGCCCCTTGCACGAGAAACAGCGGCGCACTCAGGCGCATATCCGGGTTGCGCGCGATGAAATCCAGCAGCGGCGCCAGCTCGCCCGCGGCGGCCGCCTCCTCGCCGAGGAGCAGATAGCTTGTCTGCGCGTAAAACAGCTCCGCATTCGGTGTGCGGTCCTGCAGCCGGTCGAGCGCGGCGAGCACGGTCTCGCCGGTCTGCGTCATGCGCTGAGGCGGTTCGTTTTCGCCCACCCTGCCGGTCGACGCGCTCAGGCACACGCCCTCAGGCGCGCGATCCACGCCGATCGTCTGAATGAGCGTCAGGTCCTCGACCGGCCGGTAATTGCTCGAGATCGCGCCGCTGCTGCACCCGCTGCACAGCAGTCCCGCCGCCAGCAGCAGCGCGAGCGTTTGTGCGCGGTGCATACGCAGCCCTCCTTATATTATAGTGTGCCTCATCTCTGCCGCCGCCGGTTTTCGCTGCCGTATTCCGGCGGACGGAACTTGTTGTCCGGCTGTGGCCGGCGCAGCAGCGTGCGCAAGAGCGCCGGGCGCTCGCTGTCCACAAACGGGGCCATATACGCCACGCCGTCGCTGTCGATCGTGCACAGGTACCAGATCACGAGCCCCAGCATTGCCAGAATGCCGAACAGTCCGGCAAGCGCCGCCGCCAGCACCAGCGCCAGCCGCAGCAGGCGCACGGCGTTGCCCAACTCCTGATTCGGCAGCGTGTAGCCCGCGATGCCCGCGAGCGCCACGACAATGATCGCCACGGGGCTCACGATCTTCGCGTCCACCGCCGACTGCCCCACGAGCAGCGCCCCGATGATCGACACCGTCTGACCGATGGAATTCGGCAGCCGCAGCCCGGCCTCCTGCAGCAGCTCGAAGGCGATGAGCATGAACAGAATGATCGCCGGCACGGAAAACGGCACCTGCTGCTTTGCCTGGATGACCGACAGCAGCAGCTTTGCCGGGATCATCTCCTGGTGGTACATCGCCACGGCCACGTACAGCGCCGGAAACGTCAGCGACAGCGCCAGCGCAAAGTAGCGCAGCACGATCAGCGCCGAGGCCAGCAGGTAATTGTGTGCCTCGTCCTCCGGCGCGTGCATCAGCAGCCGGAACGTCGTCGGCAGCAGGTAGCCCATCGGCAGCCCGTCTACCAGCAGCCCCACGCAGCCGTCGAGCAGCGCCCCGGCAAACTTGTCCGGGCGTTCCGTCTGGCCGAGCTGCGGCAGCAGCGCCCGCGGACGCCGCGTCAGGTACGGCTCGAGGTCGCCGCGCCCGAGCAGCGCCTGCTCGTCGATCGTGTCGAGCCGGTCAAGGATGCGCTGCACGCGCGCAGGGTCTGCGATGCCGTCGAGATATACGACCGCGACGGTGGTCTCCGACTGCCGCCCGACGACCGTCTGGCGCAGCTTCAGCGCCGGAGTGTGCAGCCGCCGCCGCACGAGCGAGGTGTTGATGCGCAGCGTCTCGACGAAGGCATCCTTCGCACCGCTGACGGATTTCTCGATCGTCGGCTCGGATACCGCGCGCACA